>Ga0209634_1001371_pt1 | contig 17781 bp, 26 predicted proteins | sample LinPmetageLP40_FD_184043 | JGI IMG/M metagenome (GOLD analysis project Ga0209634, IMG submission 184043) | Marine viral communities from the Pacific Ocean - LP-40 (SPAdes) (version 2) | ecosystem: Environmental > Aquatic > Marine > Oceanic | place: Pacific Ocean | collected 2010-08-26 | reverse complement strand
GTAAGTTAAGATGCCGATGGAGGTATAGGGGAAGTGCTACGGTAATAATAAATAATTCAGCACCGGGTAAAGTACTACACAATAATTACACAACACCACATTATAAATTAATACACACTGTGAACAATATGTTTACCACGGTGGACATTATCTTGTCCGTACTGAATACTACAATATACATCTCGTCCGTATGCATATATGCCGCCATATTATTATAATATCCCATACGCGTTACTGTCCATATATGCGTGGCTATACAAGACAAGGGTTGGTGGCCATTTAAAGCTCGACTACGATCTTACACCACCGATTGTATATACTTATATTTATTTGATCATATTACACACATCTAGTGCATAACTTAAGGCAAGTCCTTCACCATTACCAATTCCTTTGTAAGGTGTTTTATTTGTTATAGAGATATATTCAAATATAGGTTTTATTTTTTCTATTGTATATAGAAGTTTTTTACTTTGTTTATGGTAAGGCATGTAGAAAGCATGCTCTTCAATTAATTTAGTTGAACTATAGTCATAATCTTCAGCTAACCAATACCAAACCAATTTTCTCCAATAAGGAGCATCTTGTATTTGTGAAAAATATACAGCACTTTTATCTCCATTTGTCCATTCTCGTATATACTTAAATTGGTATTCATCAGTAACATCAAGATTATCCAGCTCGTGCAGTTTATTTATATCACAGTAATAGACCCCACGTTGATGTTTAAGGGCCATTCTTACAGAAAAAGTTAATTTGGCAAAATATGTGAAAATCGTCTCTTGATAAATTTCTTGGTCGAGGATCCCAAATAGTCTAATGGGTCGATCAGTCAAAATACACAAATCGTATTTTTCCGAAAGTTTTTCGATCGATGAAGGTATATACTTATTATATTCTTCTCCAACGGCAACTAAACATAATATAGGTTTCATTATATTTTTTCTACCTTAGTAAATTTAATACCGTTTCTATGCCTACCTATTTGATCCAAACTCCAATTTACATCGTCCGTTTCAATTTCCATTTCTTCGTGTAATGTATTATTTTCACCCCACGTAAATTCTATTATATATTTTTCTTTAGCCATTAGTAATTTTGTTTTAGTTCGTTACCAATTAACTTCTCCATCGTCGATATACGATTCTGAACATCATTGCTTATATTCCCCATTATTTCTCTGTTCTCTTTATGCATCTTTCCTACATCCGAAACCAATTTATCCAGCTTACTTTCATATGCTCCAATCCTTTGATTTGTTCTAACTAAATCCCTATAACTATCTCCCTCCATTCTAGACCTTATATCAATTAATTCACTAAGAGTTGTTGATTGATGTTGATCATAATCTTTAAATTGTTGTTTTTGTACCTCTAATAGTTGATCTTGTAGAAAAGCCAACTTATCCTGTTTTGTTTTAGTAGAGTTTGTGAGGTAAGTAGTGTATGCGACGGTGAGAATGACCCCTCCAGACATAAATGATAAAATAAATAAAAATACTTCCATGTGGTTACTGATTTTAATTAATAGATTTGATTATATATAACTTGTTCGACTGTTAAGTCTCGTTTGTATTCACCTTTTTCATATAATGCCAATGTTGGATAAAATGGAATCGTTTTTGGGTAATATTTTATGGATGTTAGGTGCTTTATAGCATTAACAACTACTATAGGATCTTCTCCTGGAGTATTTGGTAATTGTTTTTTTAACCTATCGCACATCCCACAACCCTCTTTGGAAAACATTACTAGTAGTTTACCTTCCGTAAAATAATCCACAAGATTATCTTGTTTCAATTCTATCATTTTCGACATATGCCCCAATATACGAACAATTATGTGGTATCCCAAATTATCTTTCGTATTTTATCGATGTATTGTTAGGTAATATATACGTATCGATATATGCGTTATTGTAAAGGAGAAGAAGAGTTTAGCTCCGCAAATATAAATTAAATAATATGAAAAGATCATTAAGATTTAGAATACCCGATGATTGGGGTTATTATGGAAACAACCATTATATAGGACTTAATTTTTTAGGTTTTCAACTTCACGGAATGTTTCAAGGTAGGGAAAATTGTAAAATGCTTGAAATTGGAACATATAAAGGAGAAGGAGCCCATATTTTTGCTTCATTAGGTATATTTAGTGAAATACATACTATTGATCCTTGGGAAGGAGAAGAACGAGCTTTAGTAGACTTTAATGAAACTTGGAGTGATGTTAAAAAGGAGTATTGGACTAATGTAAGACAATTTAGAGACATAATTCATCACCATAAAGACTATAGCTATAATATGGTTGATAAATTTGCTGATGGATATTTTGATTTTATTTATATAGATGCTAACCATACTTACGAAAGTGTTAGTAGAGATATTGAGGATTGGTTACCTAAAACTAATCTTTTAATAGGTGGGCATGATTATCAAGATGAATGGCCAGGTGTTATTAAAGCTGTTAATGATAAGTTTAAACGTCCTGATCAAACCTTTCAGGACACAAGTTGGTTATTTAGGATTAAAGATTAATATTTATAATAAACATTTTTTATGAAATTACTTATTTTATCTCATCCGTATAACGGAGCTTGTAATTTTGCTGCCGCTGTTGCAGCTGATTTAGGTCACAATTATTTTCAACTTCCATTAGATAACGAAGTTCCTAAAAAACAATATTTAGATGGTAATGAATACGATATACCTAAAGGAATGGCTCCTCAAACCCATGGCCTTGAAGGATATAATTATCCCGATGAAATACCTATTAACACTGTTGTAACCCACTTTGTTGAATGGTTTAAATTACCAGGGAATCTAAATGAAGATCAATTTTTAGCCGCATTTATTCCTAAATTTGATAAAGTATTGATTATAAGAAGTAATGATATTGAATTTAATTGGAAAAGTCACTGTGCTGGTTTAGCAAAAGAACATAAAAACAACTATTGGTGGAAGAAATTTAATTTAGAACATGCAGTACACCCATATGAAGATGATATGATGGATCTTGCTATATATAATAAACATATGAATGCTCATAGTTTTTTAGTTAATTTTACTAATAATAATTCTTATCCTAACGTTACATCTGAAGAACTATATAACAATTGGGATGAAAGTTCTTTTGGAGCAATGATTAATTCTTTTGATATTGGTTTGAATGGATTACTTAAAGATGGTGATAATAATCATGTTTATAAAACAATTTGGGGTGAAGTTACTATGTGTCATTTAAATCAAGGTTGGAGATGGTAAAAAAATAAAAGTTATGGATTTTGGTGTAGATAAAATTTATGTAATTAATCTAAAAAGACATCATTTACGTAGAAAAAATATTAAAGAACAAAGTAAAGAGTGGGGGTTCCAATATGAACTTATAGAAGGCATTGATAATGCTGATAAACGCGAAGACTTAGAGTTTTTTAAAAATATTAATAACGTATTTTGGGATCCTGCTGGTAGATGTACTTTAGCTATTTTATGTTGTGCGATGTCACATCGAAAAGCATATAAAGCATTTTTAGACTCAGGCGCGGAAACCGCGTTATTTTTAGAAGATGATGTTGAAGTTACTGGGCGTATATATGAGTATGATTTTAATGCTATAAGAAACGAGTTAGACACATTAGATTGGGGAGTATGTTGGTATGGTAAATACATAGAACATATTTTTACACGTGATAAAGCTAGTAAACATTTATATAACGCTGAATACCATCATGGTGGGCAATATGCTGGACATTCTTATGTTTTAAATCGTAAAAGCGCCCAATGGTTCTATGATAATACAGAAAAGATTAAATATGCTGCTGATCTTAGACTAGAATTTTCTCCTTTTAAACATCTTACTGTTAATAAATCCATATTTGTTCAAAAACATATACATCACTATGTTGATAATATATGGGTTGAAAAAGAATTTATGCATTATACCCTAGAAGACTCTACAGGGTGGGATGGTAAAACACACATTTCACAATTTATGAAACCTAAAAGTTTTAATAGAGCGGAAAGAGGCTTTAAAGATAAATTGCTCCATGGTTGGGAATTTTTCTTTTAATATTTATAATAAACATTTAACATGGCAATAGTATATCAAGAATCATTTTCTGCATCATTAGATGATAATTTAGCTCAAAAAGCAATGCCTCTACCCGCTTTAACTAAGGGTACAGCATATACATTTACATTAGGAGCTAATGTTACTTGGCAATCATATTGGGATAATCCATCTAGTTTATATCTAACTTACGAAACGCCATATAACTACTCAGGATCTTATGCAGGTCAACCTAAAAATGCATCTGGTAGTTTTTCATTTCCAGCTACAAATCAAAAGTTTGTTACAGCTAGTTTAATAAATGACGACTATAAATGGTCAGTAAATGGAGCGTTTGATGATGATAATCTCCAAAATCCACATATAATATTTACACCTGCAGTAGACGTTGCTATAAGTGAAAGTTTTGTAAGAGTGGTAGGTGAGTTAGATTTTGCAATAACTATATCAGATTAAAAGCTTCTCAAAGTAATGCACAGGAGGCTTGGCTACCCGAGATAGGGTTCGTATATTTACCATGTTGTAATAATGAAGTTGCAACACTAAATAAAAATAAAGGTTATGTCAAATTTAAACGAAGTGTTAGAATTCATTAAAAATTCAGATTTACAAGAATTTAATAAAATTAAAAATGCAGTTTCTATTAGAAAAACAGAACTTGCCTATGATGCTAAATTATCATTTAGAGTAGGAGATACAGTTGGTATTGATCATAAAAAAATATCTCCTAGTGAAACATTTAGAGTTATTAAAATTAATGCTAAAAATATTAAAGTTCAAGGTGATAGAGGTTCATATACAGTTGCACCAAGTTTATTAGTAAAAAAGTAATTGAAAGTAATGCACGGGAAGCTTGGCTTCCCAAGCAGCCTTTCGTATATTTAGGTATAAATAAATAATTAATTAAATAAATAAAAGTTATGTTAGATTTACAAAAAGTAGAGTTTATGAATAAGAAGGAAATGAGTGAAATTGCTCCAAGTATTTTCACAATGAAACCTTCAAATGAAGTTACAGAAAAATATACACACATTCCAACTGAAAAAGTTATTGATGATATGGAATTGTTAGGATGGGGTGTTGTTGATGTTAAGCAAGTTAAAGCTAGAACAGCAAAAACACAAGGTGTTCAAAAGCATTTAGTTGTTTTTAGAAATAATGATGTTGTTATTAATGGTGAAGATGGAGATACAGTTTTTCCTCAAATCGTAATGACTAATTCTCATGATGGTAAAAATGCTTTCCAATTTACAGCTGGATTATTTAGAATGGTTTGTGAGAATGGATTAGTTATTTCAGATACTCAATTTGATGATATTAAAATGCGTCACATGGGTTATACGTTTGAAGATTTACAAGTGTTAATTAAGGATATAGTTGAGAAATTACCTTTAACTGTTGATTCAATGAATAAAATGAAAGCAGTTGAATTAGAAGAAGAGCAAATGTTTAATCTTGCTAAATCATTTCTTGATATTAGAGTAGAAGGTACTCAGAATACTTATGATAACCAAGCAATTGAGGATGTTTTAAATGTTCAACGTAAAGCAGATGAAGGAAATATGCTTTGGGAAGTATTTAATAGAATTCAAGAAAATATCATTGATGGTAATTTTGAATATAAAACACCATCAGGAAAATTACGTCAAGCTAGAATTATTAAGAATTTCAAGCAAGACCAAGATGTGAATAAAAAAATGTTTAGTGAAGCATTAAAATTAGTAGCATAATGAAAAAGTTTATTTACATAACCTTGATAAGTTTCCTTTGGGCATGTAGCCCAGAGGAGCTTATTAAACCCTACCCTTGTGTAGACGGAGATTGCAATGCTAGATTTTATCTTGATGAACAAGTTCAACCTAATGCATATCAAGATGCGAATGATTACTGGCATATTGAGTTTTATGGCCCTAAATATTTTACTATTAGAGGTGAATTAGACCAATTAGCAGATGAATATGTTATTAACAAAGTTCCATTAATAGAAACGATATATGACTCAGATTATTGGATAGCTTTTGACTCATTAACATTTACTGTGCCAATTTATTCAGTATTAAGCTGGTTTTCTAATGGAGATTGGAATAATTTAATACCAGTTGGCAATAACGAATATACTCTTACAGATATAGCACAAATCCAACCACCTTTAAATATAGCTGGTTATCAAATACAGAAAAATTTCTGTTGGGAATGTCCATATGCTGAGACTTTAATTGGGACTAGAAGTAAATATAACTATAATCCTAGACAACAGTTTTATTTAGATAATACTATGGTAGGAGATACATTAAAAATTATGACTAAAACATTGTTTAATAATGATGTTGGTGAAAGAGTCGAAATTGAAAATGAATTTAATATAATTGTACACTAATGGAAAGACTTACAATAGAACAATCAAAAGAATATATACCAGTAAAAGAAAATTACTCAGATACAAGTATTGAAGCAGCAGAATATTTTACTTTAACACCAGCTAAAGATGGTTGGGAAAATGTTACTTATTATACTGCTAAAAAGCGTGGTATTTATAATAAGAAAGGTGAAGGTGATCAGTGGGTATATGTTTTAAGAAATAGTAGTATGCCAGGATTATATAAAGTAGGATATACAAAACTTACACCAGATGAGCGAGCAAAACAGCTTTCTAATGCAACGGGTGTGCCAGTTCCATACGAAGTAGCATGGGCTTACCGTTGTTTTAACGGCGAACTATTGGAAAGCGAAGTACATCATGCAATGAAACCGTATCGCGTTAATAACCAAAGAGAATTTTTTAGAATTCGATTAGGTGATATACAAGAAATAGTAGAAAAAATAGGTAAACAATTTAAATAAATAGTTATGAATAGTATAGAACAAAGATTTAAAGATATTAATGAAAATAAAAATAAAATGTATAACAATATGAATATTACAAGTGAACAACCTCAAGAACGTGATCCTAGAGTTGAATTAGTTAATGACTTAATGGCAGTTTCAACAATAATGGAGGATTATTACAGGTTTCACCCCGCAAATCCTAAACAAGAAAATGTTGTTGAGGAATATGCTAAATTGGAAGCAATTAAAGATCAGATTGAAGTAGATATAAATAAATTAGATGTTAATAGTAAAAGTTAAAAAAGGACAAAAAATTGAGCAAGCTCTTAAACAGCTAAAACGCAAGTTTAGAGATACTGGTACTCAGAAAAGTATTAGGGATAGGAAAGAATTTGTTAAACCTAGTGTAATTAAGCGTAGACAAAAACAAAAAGCTCAATATATCCAAAAACTTAGGGACCAGGAAAGCGATTAGTCAATATGTATAATAAATTGATATTATGTACATATATAACGCAAAATGTGTCAGAGTAGTTGATGGTGATACCATTGATGCAACCATTGATTTGGGGTTTGATACCTGGAAAAAAATTAGAATCAGATTAGTCGGTATGAATGCTCCGGAATCAAGAACCAGAGATTTAGAAGAAAAAGCTAGAGGCCTAGCCGCAAAAGCATTTCTTAAAGATATTTTGGGTAAGCACGATAATGATTTTATATTACACTCCCAAGGTGTAGGTAAATATGGTAGATGTTTAGGCAATCTATTTTTAGGAGAGAAAAACGTTAATGATTTAATGATAAGTGAAGGACATGCAGTTGAATACCAAGGTGGAAAAAGATGATAGACAAAGATAAAATGTTTCAATTATTTGAACAACCTGAAGATAAGGGTGATGGTAAAGAATTAATCACTATGACTGATTCTGTATTAGATGAACCATTTACTAAATTAGGTATGTTCACGAAACTTATTATTAACCACAATGTATTTCACATGAAATTAGAAAAGTTCCTCAAATCTGAAAAACCAGACTATGATGTGAATGAAGCTAGAAAAGCATCTGAATTTACTGTATTTAATCGTGCTTGGTTTTATATATCTTCAATTGATATGACTGATAGAAATCATTTAGAGGCAATTATGGATTTTAAAACAAAACCATTTGTTACTTCATTAAATCAAGCTATATTATATTTTCAAGGACCGGATGTAGAAGAATATGAAAAATGTGCAAAGTTATTAAAAATAAAAAACTTTAAAAGAGATATTGAAAATCCCGTGTCTATTTAAAATCCTTTTGGTACCTTGGAATCACAGGGTTTAGGGAAAAATGGGAATTGAAACAAAGGCACCAGGGGATAAAGGGATTAAACGTTACAAATATAAATAAATAATAAAAGTTATGAAACTAACAGCAGAACAAATCCAATCAAATTGGGAAACATTCAACAACAACATCAGCGATCATATTACAGGCGATCGTAAACAAAAATTATTAGACTTCTATAAAAAATATGAAGAACGAATAATATTAATGCCCGCATCACATAAAAAAGAATACCATTCAGCATTTCCAGGCGGATATGTTGACCATGTAAATAGAGTTGTTGATGCATCTTTAAAAATGTATGGTGTTTGGGAACAGTTTGGAATGGATACATCTACATTTACTATTGAAGAATTAGTTTTCTCTGCTATTAATCATGATTTAGGTAAAATGGGTGATGCTCAAAATGAATCTTACATCCCTCAGACTGATCAGTGGAGACGAGATAAATTAGGTGAAGAATATATGCATAACAAGAAAATTGCTTTTGCTGCTGTACCTGATAGAGGGTTATTTTTACTACAATCCCACGATATCAAATATACATTTAATGAGATGCTAGCTATCCAAACACATGATGGTTTATATGATTCGGCTAATGAAAAATATTTAAAATCATTCATGCCAGAAACAAAACCTCGCACATCTCTACCATTCATTTTGCACCAAGCTGATATGATGGCCGCACGTATTGAATTTGAAATTGAATGGCTCCCAAAGTTTTCACAAAATAGCGTGGCTGCGCCAAAAAAGAATTATACATTGACGTCAAATAAGAGTACTAAATCAAAGGCACTAAATACAATATCAAGCCCTGGTTTAAAAAATATGTTAGATAGTTTATGATTACAACAATAATAATATTAGGCATTTCAGTAGTAGTTTTAGGATTTACTACGTGGAATTTACTTCGCAAAACTGAGAAGCAAGAAGATATTATTCTTCAGTATGATAATTATATAACAGAATTTAATAAACAAATTGAGATTGCAGACGATCGTCTAAAAAAGATAGACGAAAAAGGGACATTTAAGAGTGATGATGAAATTGGTTGGTTTTTCAAACAAATAAAGGTAATACAAGATGGTATCACGAGGTTTAAAATCAACTAATGGTAAAGAAAAGACGAAAAAAGAGTAAAAATTATTTTACTCAAGATACGGAGGACGCTATAGTTCTCTACAACAATACTAAAGACCCTAAAATGAGGAGTGATATATATGCTAAGCATATTCATTACCCCTATTTTAAGTTAACAGAAAATATTATCCATACTTTTAAATTTTACCATACAGAGGTAAGTAATTTAGAACATCTACAACATGAGATAATCACCTTTTTGTTATCTAAAATACATCTATTTGACCCAACTAGAGGGGCCAAAGCATATTCTTATTTCGGTACTATAGTTAAACGTTGGTTAATATTATACAATACTAAAAATTATAATAAAAAGGTAAAGAAGGTTGATGTTGATGTTTTAACAAAAGACACTTCTACTTACACGTATGAGCAAGGTGATTATGCTAAAGAAAAAGATGATTTAAGTGAATATATTGAATTATTTTTAGCACATACTACAGAGAATATATTTACATTATTTCCTAAGAAAAATGATGCTCAAATAGCAGATGCAATACTTGAATTGTTTAGGAAGAGAGAAACCATAGAGGTATTTAATAAGAAGGCATTGTATATATACATTCGCGAAATGGTTGATGTTAAAACACCAAAAATCACCAAAATAGCAGATAAGCTTCACGATATATTTAAATCTCAATATGTTTTCTACTTAGAAAATGGTTGGTGTAAGTTTTAACACTTATTCTATATCCATATTTATAATAAAAACATTATGGGAGCATTAGATAACGTAGTATTTGGTAAGAAAAAATTCTCTGATATATTAAGCGAGATTTACGATAACCAAACAGAAAAAAAGAAACAAATATCTGGATTAATTTCTGAATTAAAACCACTTATATCTGATATAGGTGATGCTACTTTGATTGTACCATTAATTAAAGAATACCTAGAAATTGGTGTTCGAAACGATGAACAATTAATTAAAATGGCTACAATAGTTCAAAGAGTAGTTAATAACTCTAACAGTGATGATGGCCTAGGCATATCAGAAGCAGAAAAAGACGAACTATTAGCTGAATTAGATAAGCTAAATACAGATTTTCCAGATAAAAACGAAAAGTAATGGCTAATAACCCAATTACATCCTTATTTAGCAGTGCAGGTTCTTTTGGTAATAGATCAGATAGTGCAGCAGGAATTGATGAATTAAGAATGAAAATGCAATCCGCTAGGGTTGTAGATATTTCTTTAAATTCAGATTCTACAATGTGGGTAAATAGTGGTGAATGGGGTGGAGTTGGTACAATCCAATTTCAAGTGTTTGGTGTCCCTACTCAGCAAAAAAATACTTCACAGAATAGGTCTACAAATATAGCTAAACCTTTATTTCCTCATATAAAAAATTACCCCTTAGTAAATGAGACTGTATTAGTATTTCAAGCACCTAATACAGAAGAAAGTGGTACATCAAGTAAAGTATCATATTATTATTTATCAGTTGTATCTTTATGGAATAGTCAACATGCTAATCCCTATCCTGATATGTACTCAAGTAACAACGGTCAATCGGCACCATCCTTTTTAAAAGATTATTTAGATATCCAAGCAGGAAATAGTAGAAAAACTACCCAAAAAACAACACCAGTTGATTTAAATGGTTCTAGTGGTGGTACTTTTGTTGAAAGGTCAAACATTCACCCAATATTATCATTTGCCGGAGACAATATTTTAGAAGGTAGATTTGGAAATAGTTTTAGATTAGGTAACACAGCAAAAACAGCAGGTGATATTAAAAATAATTGGTCTATTTCAGGTGATGGTGGAAGCCCAATATCAATTTTAAGAAACGGACAATCTCCGTCAGCTAGTTCTGAAGGTTGGATCCCAGTAACAGAAAATATTAATGAAGATTTAGCTTCAGTGTATTTAACTTCTACACAGCAAATACCAATTGAAGTTGCTGTTTCAAATAGAGAAGAAGCTCAAGCTTCAACTGTTCCTTTTTCAAATACAATTTCTAAAACTCCAATATCCCCTAAATCATATAATGCCCCTCAAGTAATATTAAATTCAGGTAGATTATTATTTAATACTACAACAGATAGTATTTTAATGTCTGCCCAAAAATCAATAGCATTAGAATCACTTCAAGATTTAGCTATAAAATCACAACTAAAAAATGTAAATGTAATAGCCCCAAATGGTATTGTAAGTTTAGGTAAACAAAAAGCAACTGAATCTGTAGTACTAGGAGACAAATTCTTACTACAGTTTGAAAATTTAGTTCAATCATTAGAAAATTTATGTACAGCCTTAAGTGGCGAACCCATGATACCAGCAGCCGGATCGGTAGCAACATTAACAAAACCTGTTCTTGAAAATATTAGGAATTTAATTCCATCTATGAAATCTCAAAAAGTAAAAACATCATAGAATGGCAGAAAAAAAATCACTTAAAGATACATTAATAGCAGCTGGTAAACAATTTTTACAATCCCCAGCTGGTAAGACTATTTTATCTAAGTTAGCTGCTGCTAGTGGTGTAGAAGACGTAAAATCATTTATTGAGGATGCTAAAGCAGTAAGAAAGTTAGTTGATGAATACACTCCAGAAATAAAAACCTTTACTACAAAAGGTAGATTATATAATAAGGCTACCAATGAACCTGCAGTTGGAGTAGTAGTTAAACCACAACTAGCTTTACTTCCTATGGTGTTAGAAACCAAAACTAGAAAAATTAAAATAGATGATCCTAGTGGAGAAAAAAACAAATTAACAGGTAAAGTAAAAAAAATAAAAATAGAGGAAACATATAAAGAATATGTTTGGGATGATAAAGCAACCCCACCAGAAATAAAGACAGATGAGAAAGGTGAATATGAAATTAGGTTTGGTGTACCTACTTTACCTAAATTAGGTGATACTATTTTAGTAAAACCTATTGTATTATATGAACAAGATGAGTATGCTCCTGATTATCAAACATTAGTAACTCAACAAAACGAGGTATTAAAGGAATTACCAATAAAACCTTTGATTAATATAGAAGATGCAGCAGAAGAAGCAGTAATTAAATTAAAAGCAGAAGCCAATGCTGCAGCCGAAAAAGTTGTTGGTTTAGCATTAAGTGCTATTGAACAAGGACTATTAGCTGTAAAAAAACAAGTTTTAAAATTTGCATCTGTTATTCAAAATAAATTATTTCCCTTAGCTATAGGATTATTTATTATTTTTGGTATAACCAAAATTGCATCTGCTAACCAAAGAGCAGAAATTGCTGAAGGTAGATGTCCAAGTGATGAATTACTAAGAATGGCAATTAAAAGAAGAAATTCAATTGTAAAACAAATAAATCAAATATGGACAGTAATAATATTAAATACAGCTTTAGCTGCTATATTTTTATACTTAACTAATTTATTTAAAGCAGGAAAAATACAAATAAGTTCAATAGGTTTCCCAGTAGCAGTACCTCCAGGTGTAGGTGTACCTTATAGTTTAATTGCATTACTTGAAGATATTAAAGAAAAATTTGAAATATTAGTAGGTATAAATAAAGAACTTAAAAAAGCTCTTTTGATATCGTTAATATTTTTAATAATTTCACTTATAATAATATTAAGATACCTTAAGAAAATTGATAATATGATATCAGCATGTGCTATACCAAGTGATTTAAGTATGGTTGAAATAAATGAAGAACTATTAAAATTACAAGAAGATGCAATAGAGAATGATAAACAACCTATAAAAAGAATAGTAAATGGGTTTACAATGAATGTAGTTGAAGACACAAAGAGTGAGGTAGGTGGATTATATCGAAGATATGCAACCGCAAGTAACTCACAAGGAGTAGTATTATTAAAAGGAGAACCGTCATTTAGTTCAGTAGATCAAATATTAATTGACGAGTTAGCATTTTATATACAACAGAATAATTTAAAAGCAGATTAAGCTAATATTTATAACTAAATAACAACATAATGAAATTAAGTGAATTAAAAAACGTAGTAAAAGATGCCGTAAAAGAGGCAATACAAGAGGAGATGAAAGATATTCTTTTAGAGGCTGTGCGTTCACCTAAACAAGTAGTCTCTGCACCTGCAGTAGCAAGTGAACCTATACAAGAAACAGATAGGTTAAAATTAAGAGAAAATATGATGAATGTTTTAGATGGAATGAGACCAGGAGCAAACGGTACTTTAAATGCTACATCAGCAAATGTTCCTATGCAAGTAACTGGCCCAGTTGATAATGCAAATGGTAGTTTACCTCAAGGTAATGTAAGCATGGATCAAATAATGGGATTAATGAATCAAAAAGGATAAAAAATGGCATTTGGAGCAGTACAACAATTTCCTAATGACACCAGACCAGATGTAGGTATAGGTGTTAATTTACCTTTTAGTGAGGGTGGGGTATTTACTTCTAATTTTACAACAGCAGATGCTATTAAAGCTAATTTAATTAATTATTTTTTAACAAATCCAGGTGAAAGACCAGGTAATCCAGAATTTGGAGGAGGATTAAGAGAATTTATATTCCAACAAATCTCAACTGAAAACCTTGATTACTTAATAGAAGATGTATCAAGAAAAATAGCAACAGAGTTTCCAAATGTGATTTTAGAAGAATTAAATGTTGATGGTGGTATTGGTAATACTGATAATACTGATAATAATAATATAACAGTTAACATCTTTTATTCTGTAAAAAATACAAATATAACAGATGAACTAAACCTAAACTTCGCATAATGGCAGTTACTAGAAATATAAATTATATAAATAAAGATTTTACTTCATATAGAAACCAATTGGTTAACTATAGTCAAACTTATTTCCCAACAACTTATACTGACTTTTCTCCAACATCACCAGGTATGATGTTTATAGAACAAGCAGCGTATGTAGGAGATGTTTTATCTTTTTATTTAGATAACCAAATACAAGAAAATTATTTACAATATGCCCGTCAAACAAACAATTTGTATGATATGGCTTATATGTATGGATATAAACCTAGAGTAACAGGATTAGCAACAGTAACAGTTGATTTATATCAACAAGTACCTGCAAAATTAATAAATGGGGTAGCAGAACCAGATTATGATTATGCTGTTATAATTAATGCTAATACGCAAATAACAACAACATCAGGTACTCCCCAAACTTTTATCATTGAAGATTCAGTAAATTTCACAGTATCAAGTTCTAGTAACCCAACATCCGTTACGGTAGCACAAATTACAAGTGGTATACCTGATTATTACCTATTAAGAAAATCAACAACTGCATATTCGGGTACAATTAGATCAACAGACTTTTCATTTGGTGCCCCAGTTGAATTTGCAACTGTAAGTATTAATGCCCCCAATATAGCTAATATAATAGATGTAATTGATAGTGATGGGAACCAATATTATGAAGTAGATTATTTAGGTCAAGATTTAGTATTTGATGGTATGAGAAATACAAATGTAAATGATCCAAACACATATAATGACTCAGATACACCATATTTACTCCAAACAAAATCAGTTCAAAACAGGTTTGCTACAAGATATTTAGCAAGTAATCTATTACAACTACAATTTGGAGCCGGATCACCAGCAACAGTAACAGAAAATGTAATTCCAAACCCATTTAATGTAGGTTTAGGATTACCATTTGGACAAGATAAATTAACAACAGCATATAGTCCAACTAATTTTATATTTACAAATACTTATGGCAATACTCCATCTAATACAACCTTAACAGTAAGATACCTATCAGGAGGAGGAGTTGGGTCTAACATATTAGCAAACGCATTAACAAATGTTAATAATAGTACTATACAATTTTTAAAAGGAGGATTAAATGTAACCACAGCACAATATGTGTTTGATTCTATAGCCTCTAATAATCCATATGCCGCTAATGGAGGTAATAATGGTGATACAATTGAAGATATTAGACAGAATGCTATATCTCAATTCTCAACTCAAATGAGAAACGTAACACAAGATGATTATTTAGTAAGAGCACTTAGTATGCCTTCTAAATTTGGTACTATTTCAAAAGCATTTACACAAAAACCAAATGCTGATGAGGCAAATACAACATTAGATATTTATTGTTTATCTCAAAATGAACAAAGTCAATTAACTATACCATCATCAACATTAAAAAATAATTTAAAAACATACCTTAATGAATATCGGATGATTGGAGATACTATTAGTATTAAAAATGCATTTATCATTAATTTTGCTATTGATTTTGAAATTATAACTTATCCTAACTACATTAACAACAAAGTATTATCAGATTGTATTGTAGCTTTAAGAAATTATTTTAAAATAGATAAATGGCAAATAAATCAACCAATAATAACACCAGATTTATTTGTATTATTAGATGCAATAGATGGTGTACAAACAGTTAAACAAATTAATTTTACCAATAAAACAGGTACTTCACAAAACTACTCAGAATGGGCCTATGATATGAATGGTGCTAACCAAAACGGCACAATATTTCCATCATTAGATCCAAGTATATTTGAGTTAAAGTTCCCGAATTCTGATATTAAAGGTAGAGTAGTAAATCTATTTTAATTATGGCAGTATATAAACTATTCCCTTCAAAAGATGCCTCAATATACAGTGCTTACCCAGCAATGAATACAGGCTTAGATGCTATATTAGATGTTTCTAATTTGGTAACCGATAGAAACCCAACAGCTCAAGTAGCAAGATCACTAATCAAATTTGATCAAGGTGAAATTAATGATGTACTTGAAAATATAGCTAAAGTAACAGGAAGTGCAGCTTGGGGTACATGGGATGCTCATTTAAAAATGTATGTAGCAAAAGCTACTAACGTAATTATAGATTCAAAGGTTGAAATATATCCAATCTCATCTTCATGGAATAATGGGTCAGGACAATATTTAGATAAAATACAAAATGATACAGGAGTAAGTTGGAAATTTGAAGATTATTCAGGATCAGTAGATGTTTGGCCAGCAGGTGGTTGGTCACCTTCTTCAACTGGATCTTATGATAAAAATTGGGATATAAATACAGCTATATCAAACGGAACTGGTGGTTCTTGGTGGACAGGTTCATCAGGATTTGTAAGAGCAGGAGATGCTTTAGTAATAACTGCTTCACAAGAATATACTTTAAGAAGTACTAAAGATTTAGATGTAGATGTTTCTGATATAGTAACTATGTGGTACTCATCTTCAGGAGCTGTTAATATAGCAGGTTTAGTAACTAAACCAAATGATGGGTTTTTAGTTAAATGGGAAGATAGTAAAGAATTTGTTACTCAAAGTGCAATTTCACCACAATTAAGTTATTATTCAGTTGATACCAATACAATATATCCCCCACAATTAGAAGTTAGATGGGTAGACTATACTTATGCTACTAGTAGTGGTGATTTTAAACAGGGAAGAATATTAACAGGTTCTTACCCAACAAATCTTACAAGTTCAATTTCTTGTTCATTTACTCAATCATTACCAGCCCCAACGGCTAATACAGGAACAGGAGCAAATGCTACTTTTATAGCTACATTTAATAGTTCATCTATGATAAGTGTATCTGTTAAAGAATTAGGATTAGGATATAAAGCAGGAGATCAATTAACATGGAATGCGGCAGCATTAAATGGTTTACCAGCAATAACAGGTGCAACAGGAGATGCTGTAGTAACATTATCAACATTTGATATACAACAGCTAGATGTAATTGATACACCAGATATTTATTGTGCATTAGACAATAATGCAGGAGTATTTTATAGTGAAAGTATTAATCAATTTAGATTAAATGTAAGACCTGAATTTCCAGCTAGGACATTTAAAACGGGTTCATTAGATACTAAACAACACGCTTTAACTACTGCATCTTATTATGCAATTAAAGATTTAGATACAAACGAATTCGTAGTAGAATTTGATAAAACATATACACAAATAAGTTGTGATGCTACAAGTAGCTATTTTACTGTTTATATGAATGGGTTGGAACCTGAAAGATATTATAGTATCTTGGTGCAAACCGAAGTTGATGGTAATACTGTAGTATTAGATGAAAATTATTACTTTAAAGTAATTAACGGTTAAAATAAAATTGTAGAATGGGAAACGCATCAAAGGAACGAGTAGACCTTATTAGGAAAGTATATTCAAAAACGGAATATCCAAAAATAATTGACACTAAATTTAGTCAATTAGGTGTTATATCTATCCCTAACCAAATTGATGCAACATTTACAGTTGAACAATTTTTCCAACAATATAATGATTTATTTTATGAAATTCCTGCTTTTGGTGAAACTAATTCACATGAATATTTAGTAAAAACTAGTGGTGAATATATTAATTTTGATGAAGATAATGAAATAATAGCAGCATTACAAAAAGAAATAGCTCAATTAAGACAAGATTTATTACAAGAACAAATTAAAACAGC
>Ga0209634_1001370_pt1 | contig 17788 bp, 37 predicted proteins | sample LinPmetageLP40_FD_184043 | JGI IMG/M metagenome (GOLD analysis project Ga0209634, IMG submission 184043) | Marine viral communities from the Pacific Ocean - LP-40 (SPAdes) (version 2) | ecosystem: Environmental > Aquatic > Marine > Oceanic | place: Pacific Ocean | collected 2010-08-26 | reverse complement strand
TAAAGACATAAAAAAACACCCCATTTGAGGTGTCTTTAGATTCTGTTGTTATATAGGGGATTTGGATTACTTCTTACCTATCCATATACTCTAATATTCTATTCATTATGATTAACCCTATGACTAGGATTGTTAATACTTTTAGTGCCATTATTTCTATCATTTAACTGATTTTATTCTATCTCACTTTTTTTTGATTCATCCGTTAGGATTACATCATTCGCTGAGTATTTCTCCGTTCTTCCATCCTTATAAGTAATATGAATATCCATATCATCCCAAGTTACCCATTTTAACTGAGATAAGGGAATTTTTACATATATCTGTTTATCTCCCATTATTTGTAATACTGATGAAGTAACTCTTCTGCAACCTCTAATGAGATACGATTTTGTTCGTACATTTTCCAAATCAATTTTCTCATCCTATAGTACTATTAAGATTAAACTAATTAGTACACTCATACCAACTAATACGATGGCGATAGATTGTTTTAATTCTTTACTCATTATATGGGTTTTTTTGGTTCATAAAGGAATTTTACCTCAACCTCATCATTACCTAATGTATGAGATGAATTCCATTCTTCATTGAAATATACTGGTTGATGCGTTTGAGATGAGGTCTCAAACTCTTTTATATCATTTGTGAACTTCTTATGAGCCTTTCCAAACGAAGTTTCTTCCCAATCTTGTATATCTTTATTTCTTTCTGTATCCCAATAATACTCACTATGTTCATATGAATCATCACTTGAGGAATTTGGTTCTCCAAATTTTTCTTCGTTCACACCTTCGGATTCCATCCTACGGACTTCTGAGTGTGGGATATCGTTTCCATTGATTTCTTCTATTGTATATTTTATATTAAATTTATCAAATATACTACAATACAAATCCTTACCCGTCTGAGTGGTTTGGGATTCTCCATTCTCTAATGTTATTTTATATGTTATCATTTGTTACTTAATTTATTGTATATACTGTGTTAAATATTGAGCTAACCAATAAGATACTTTGTATCCTATGAATCCACCAAACGCGGTTGGAATTGGGAATAGAATAAACTTCGCCAGTGATGTAGTGTATTTAGGTCTATTGATAACTCTACTGATATAAAAGTAATGTATCAAATATCCACATAATACTGCGATATCAATTCGTAATGCAATGAATGGAACAATAATCGCACCACTAAATCCAAATAGGAAGTTCTCTACTATTGCAGTTCCTACTTCTCTTTTAGGTGCTTCTTTGTACTCTTGTTTTATCTTCTTCACTACTTCTTCACTTTTGGTTTTCTCTTCGCTCTCTTCTTAAATTGAGATACATACGTGTCATTTACTACACTCTCTAATATACCCTCTAATTTAGCTAAGGTTTCACTATTTCCTTGTCCCTTTTTTTCTTTTTCCATTTTTATGGAATGGGTAAGGTTCTTAATAATTTCTTCTTTTTTCTTTTCGCTCATAATGTTTTTTTTGTTAATATACGAATACTTTTTTAATTATCCAAGTACTTTTTTACTTTTCTTTCTATTATAATCTCGTGTGGTTAACTCCCCATTCTCAAGAGTTGTGGGACCACCATTTACTTTAGGTTTGATATGGTCTAACTCATATTTATTACCATTGATTGCTTCTGCAATTGTAATTTCTTTAAAGATAGGAACTTCACTACCAAAAAAACTAAAATCATCTGTATTACATCTAACTTTTACATAATCAAGACCATCTTTTTTACGAAATTTGTTTTTATTAATCCAATCTATTTTATGTTGTTGACTAAAGTTTTGAGTATTGGTAAGTGATATTGCCTTATTTTCTTCTAAAAAAGGAACAAAATCCAAACCTACTATCTCACCAATTTTAGTTACTTGTTTTGTAGATGACCAACCTCTCATAAGATTTGAAAATGCGTATTTTTGTGTTCCTATTTTTAAAAGAGTAGTATCATCATTCATCTTTTGTAGATATAGTGTATGCCAATATTTTACAAATTTATCGTAGTCATCTATCTTATACCTATCTTTAATATCTAACACTATATGTGTTAATAAGTACATTGATGTTTTATGTAGTTTTTTACTAATAGTACCATAATTTTGAATTGAAGTACCAATCTTTTGAAGGTGTTTCTGTAGATAATTAAATTTTATAGAATCATATTCGTTAGTTTCATACATCGAATCGATAAGTTTATCCTTACCCTTACCCTTAATTCCTGCAAAAGATTCATGAGTACAATAACTCAACATTATTGCTGTTAATTCATCATCACCCATTCTATCTTTATCAACACTAATAACTTCCCACAAATTAGATATTTTGTTAGAGGAGTTTCTTACTAAATCAGAAACTATTCCATAAATACCAGTTCTTCTTTCTTGTGGATTAGGTGGTTTACCACCTGCCATTGCACAATATAATTGATGCATTTCTTCTCTACCAATACTTTCAACTATTGCAATATTAACAAACTTTGTTTTCCAATATTTCTCTTCAATATCATCGTGGAATCTAACGCTTTCATCATGTCGATTTCCACCTTCAATAGTAAGATATGTATATCCTTTTTCTTTATAATTCTGAAAATATTCTACATCTTCTTTCCATCCCTCTTCTAAACATTTATCGATACAACTCTGAATATTAACATAAATTAGAGGATTAACACACCATCCCATTCTTAGGGAATTTCTCCACAACCATTGGTCTAATTGTTGCCAACAACTCAATCTATTAAATTTTTTACATCGAATTACTTTATGTGCAAAATCTTTATAGAATTGTTCAATAGTAATTTGATATGGTACTGGTAATTTCATAACTTTTTATTTTCTTTTAAATATTTGGTACTCTGATTTGGTCATACCGATTTTTAATTGTCTCTTATACCAAAAATATAAATCTTCAGTAGTGCCTTTACCTCTTTGTTTTTCTAAGGATTTATCCCAAAGGTCTTTATCGAATTCTTTTTCTAACTCTAATCTGAGTTCTCTTAATCTTTTATTTTCTTCCTCATCACCAACTTCCATCAACTTCAAACGTTTCACCCTCTTCATTTTGGTTTTTTCCATCGCTTCATGTCTACGGTCAAACTCACATTCTATTTTAAGAGTTTTCATCAAAAACTCCACCATCTTATCACCTTCTTTTTCTACTTCTTTGGCCTCTGAGAAGTATGGAGAATACTCATAATCACCATTCTGAATCCTCAACAATAGAGGTTCTGATTTCTTTAGAGGTTTTACTCTCCTACCTTTGGTGTACCACCTATACGGATTATATCCCATATTATATACAACAGTTTACGGTATCAAAATCTTCAACTGATAGAGATTCCCACCAATCTAATGCTACCTCTTCTTCTTCTATTGAGATACTAAATTCTTTATCATAACCACCATCCACTTTTTGAGGATAGATACATAGGTTATTTGTATCAAATACACTACCTACTGATTCTAAAACTATTAACATATTTTCTATTTTTTATTTATACATTGTTACTACTGAACCGAACTTCTTATCGAATACTTCGATTAGATTCTCATAATCACCACTCATCATTTCATCTAAAATTGGTTTGGAATCAATACCAACCTGCTTACAGAGGTTCTTCGCTACACCTAAGATGTAAAATGCGTTACCATCTGGTCCTGTCAAATCTATTTCGATTTTTCCACTATTTACTTTTTTCTTTATCATATCTTAATTATCATTTCTTATTACACTACTAATATACGACTTTTTATTGGATTTACCAAATTCTAATGTTAAGAAATTGTTAAATCTCATAGTGTGATAATTTCTCTTTTAACCTCTTCATATGTTTGCATGGGGTGTATCTACTGAATTCTCTTGCCTTACACTCACAATCGGTTATCTTATAATCAGTAACCGTTACATTGTAATAGGATAACTTACCAGTCTTTTTATTCCTACTACCCATCTCTCTAAACTCCCACTTACTACCTTTTGGCATTGTAAATATACTATTCATCATATAACTCTTTCTCTTCCTTCATTATTAATTAAATCGTACAATTCACCACTACCTAACATAGTAGGTTCTGAGAATTGAACTTCATGTCCCTTATACTCAAACTTCTCATACCCATCTGATTGTTTTGAAACTATCTTAGTGAGGTGTTTTTCCAACTCATTTGAGTACATCAGTACATCTGAGTTCACTTCTATTTGGAATTCATGTCCACCTTTCGGTTTCCAATACGGAGTATCCGTATCTGAATAGTTTTGGTAATACTGAGAGTTGATAATTATTTTACAATCCATAATTTATATATTTGCTAATACTGATTCTACAATTGTTTCGTACTGATGTATTTGTTCTAATTTAGAACCACTCAATACTACTTCGATAATTTTTTCATAATTCATTCCACCATCGGAACTCATATCGATTGGTACAATACCATCCTCTTCCCAATTGGGAGTTGCGAGAATAGTAGTGTTTTTCGAAGGATGATTCCATTCGATAGTTCCACTCATTGAATCTTCTGATACACTCCAATCACCGATTGAAAGAATTGATTTCACATTTTCGTTGTTGATATACTTTGTATTTTCCATAATTAAACTATATTTAATTTTAATTTAACGTTACTGAATTCTTTATCGGTCATATAGGTTTTGTTTAAGTTCAACCAACCACCTGCTTTTTGAACCATTGAATCGTATTGTAACCACTCATCAGTTCCAGTGTTCTCTAACCAATTATCATATTCACTCTTCCAATATTCAACCGAACCCCACTTTGGTTTGTTGTTACAAAACACATAAGATGGGAAATATTTTAATGGAGTATTATTATCGGTAGTTTTTGTACCTTCGTTATACTCATAGATATCTTCCATACCATTGAACGAACCAGCTTTGAACTGATTAGAAAACTCTGAAATCATTTCGAATACATTCTGGTCAATTGATTCACCACCACCATATGATACATTCACATCAACTGAAGAACCACCACTATAAACATTTGATTTACTCCATACTTTTACTAATGGAAAGAACTTTTTTACATATTGTTTGATGATTGAGGCGGTATGTTTAGCACTCATATGGATGTAAGTTTCTTCGTTCACATTATACTTTTGTGAACCTTTTACTACTAATGCTGAAATAGGTAATTGATACTCTTCACCTAAAATCGTTAACTTTATTTTTTTACTCATTTTATTCATTTTTTAATTATTATTAACTCTTAATACACTACTAATATAGTGATAATATTTGATATAACCTAATTTCTAATGTTAAGAAATTGTTAAATCTTTTAGAAGAACATTCTGTTCCAAGTTAACCACGATGGTTCATTTACCACCTTTGAATGGCCACCAATCACTACTCTACGAACATTACATCTATCTCCATCCTCTGAAACGGATAGTAATACTCCACCAGTATTCGAACACTCAGTACCAACTGCGTTTCTTAATTCATCAATCTTACCTAATCCATCAATCGAATCACTTACACTTAAATTTATCATAATTTTTATTTTTTACTTTTGATTAAACTCTCACTCATTAACTATACTAAAGTACGACTTTTATTTTACAATTCCTAATAAAAAGTGTTAAAGTTTTGTTAAAGTTATTAACAATTATGCATAAAAAACCCCCACCGTTTGGTGAGGGTCTGTTTTTACAAAGATTCAATTGCCACTTCTTCTGTTTTACACTTAGGACAGGTATGTTTTACTAACATTCCTTTTGTTGACCATCTGTGTTTACATTTACCACAGGTTATCCAATAGTAAATGACCGTTTTTTGTATGTGTTCCACATAGTTCCCTCATCTTTATAGAGGAACCTGAAAATCACCCCAATCTCTTCCCGCTAAATCGATATTATCGAAGGTAAACTTCCACATTCTCTCATTATTGATTGATATTACTTTTGTAAAACCACTTGGGATAAGTGCTCCACCCTTTACATATTCGGGTTCGTTTTCAAAGTGTACATAGATTACTACATCTATGTTTTCGTAAACTTTTGCTAAATTTCTTTCAAATCGTTCCAATTCTTTCCAAGGACCTCTGTTCAATCCACTATGTTGTAACGCACAATTTAAGTAAGAGAATGTCTTTCTTAATGTTTCTTTATCACATTTAAATGCTGCAGCGGGGGCGAGATGTCCCTTATCATATGGATTATCTTTATAATCGTGGTTATCAGATGTTTTAACACCTTCAACCTTATGGAAATCCATACCACCTCTATCTGCATCACCTGATGGACAAAGTACTTTGTAATTTACTTGTAATGGTTGTTCATATACCTCTGAATAAACAACTGTGAAAATATCAGTTTTAATTCTTATAGGTTTATCACCCTGTCCAAATAATAACATAGGACATAGTACCAAAAGAATAATGGAATACACTTGTTTCATATCTTCTTAATTTCTTTTAACCTACTGTACCTGGTGGAAGTCCACCTGCAGGTCTATCTTCACGATTCATTTTTTTTAACATTTTAACAAATTCTTTATCTCTACGTCTACCTTCTCTTCGTTTCAACTTAATTTCTTTCTCACTAGGTAACGGACGTTTTACTTCTCTTACAACACCATCTTTAATTTTCTGTTTTGCTAATTCCACTTGTTTTTTAACATCTGGGTCAATCTGATTTGGTATAGGTGATACTGGTTTTGGAGTTGGTAGTTTTGATTTTGGAGATACAAATGGAGTACTACCACCTGAAATTGGTTTTAACGGTGCTGGTTTTAGTAAACCTCTTCTTACTTTAATTCTTCTAAGATTATCTTGTTGTTCTTTTCTAATTACATCAAGTTCTTTTCTTGTTCTACCTTTACGTTTTCCAAGCATTTCTGAAGATATTTTCTTTCTGTAGAACTGTCCTACTTTTTTATAACCATCAACCTTCATAGATTTTGATGCATCAGAACCACCTTCTGGAAATTGTACAACCGTTACATTTCCCATATTAATTTGAGGTAAATCTTTTGGAAAATCTAATTTTGTTTCGTAGTTTTCTTGATTTTGGATACGTTCTTCTGATTTATCTGTTTTTGCTTTAATGGATGATAAAAACGAATCTGATAAATCACCTATCTCTTCATCACTTAATTCAGGTGCAATATTTGGTTGAGATGTTTCAATATGATTTCTAAGTGTTTTTTCCAAAACCCAAACATCAGAGAGTACATCTACTCCATTAAATCCTTCTTCTACAATTGAATTAAGAGTTTCTCGTGCAATTGCAATAGTAGATTCTTTATGATTTACTATTTCAACTTTTTCTTTTTTACCTATCTGTACTCTACCCATTTTTATTCTCCTGTATATTGTCCTTTGGATTCATCAAAATTTTGTTTAATTTCTTCTTCCTCTAATACTTTACTATAAACTCTAAAAGATGATAACTCTCCTACTAATTCAGAACTAAAATTACCAGTTTTCACTCTACGTGCACCAATCCATAGATTTTCAGGTGCAAGTTCTAATTCAGTACCATCAGGTAATTCTGCTGAATCAAATCCATCTAAAAATCCTTTAACTTCACCATCGTACATATCTGCAAATCTAGGGTCTGTAAATTTATATCCTTTTGTGTTTGCGTAACATATAGGGCCATTAGATGTAAAATTAATAACTAAGTGTATCCATTCACCGACTGGAACTATACCTGATTGGGTTTGTGATGATTTTACTGTTCGTTTTTTATCATCTTCGCTGTTATAGGTAATTTTATTAGTTCTTACCTCACCATTTCTTCCTACATATACAATTAACATATAATTAGTACCTGGACAATGGAAATTAAATAATGTATGATATTGGTTTCTAGCTCCCATACCTTTTTTATCTAAATTAATCCACATTTCAACTGAACCTTCTTTTAAACCAACTCCATCTTCAAGTACATCATCAATAACTGTTGATGCATTCAATCTAGAACCTCTACCTGAGAATACTAACGATGGTATTTTTCTTTTATCAACAGTTCCATTTCTTCTAAAACCATTTGGCTTTACTCTTTTATTTGGAAACTTTGCATCGTTTGTTAATCCTGATAAATCTACGATTCTACTATCTTTTGAGAAAAATGAATAAGGATTACCAATTTCTAACCATTGTAATAATCCATCAGATACTATATCCGAATCATATAAATCAGGATTAGTAAGTGTTTGAAATACTATTTGAGACATTCTTGGAATTTCTCTTAAAGAATCTTCTTCACCACTAATAGTATTTGCAATATGTTCTGCTAATGTTTTTTGAATTATATATGATTCAAAATCTACATTATATCCTGCAATACCAAATTTTTTTAACTTCTTTACCACTTCTGAAAATATCTGTGATTGAAAGGAGTTTAGTACAATTTCTTGTCCTGTTACCGTATCTCCAATATTATTCATATCAATTACCTTTTAATTTTAACTTACTTGATTGCTAAATTTCTTCATATATAAATCTTTGAAAGATTTCAACTTTTTCTTTTTCTTATTTGAATTAGCTGCTTTTTGAAGTGTTTTAATCATTTGTTTTCCAGCTGCTGTAGTTACATCTATTCCTGCTTTACTTTCATCTTTTACTACTATCGCCTTTTTCCCACCACCTTTGATACCTGTATCTTTAGTGATTTTAACCAAATCAGTAACGTCAGGTTGAATAATTTCATCTGCAATTGGGTCCTCAATTGGGTCTGGTTGAGGTGCGGAAACTACTGGAACTACTATACCTAATATTGCGTTATAACATTCAACTGCTGAACCTCGTACATCACCAGTATTTCCACTTTTTGGTTTATTTGATGTAATATACTCTGCAATCATTTTTTGAAGAACATAAGTTTCTTCAAATATATCATCACCACCTACACCATCTATTTTGAATTTTTCAATCACTGCATCAAATACTAATGCTTGAAATGCTGTTAGAGTAATTTCTCTATTATTTTTTGTTTTATATACGTCTGATAGCACTGCCATAATAATACCTTTTAATTTTTTAATCTATTCCTTTAGTATAAATATAGAAATAAATCTTTTTAAGTTAATTTTGAGTGTTTAACTATATTTACTCATCGAAATCATCATCATCATCACCAAATTCTTCACCATCAAACTCTAAATCCTCAGGTACAGTTTCTACTATTACCAACGATGCGTTGATTATTAAATCTACTAACTCATTCAATGTTGGGTCATCATTCTCAATTAAGACAGTGTGAGTTCCACCATTTGTGTTTATTACGGTAATAGCCTCTTCACCGATTATAATATTTTCTACATCCATTACTTTTCCTTTTCTTTTTTTAGAAAGCTTCTATCCCATATATATGGCTTACTACTATTTAAATACCAATCATCCCATATGGAATATTCTTTTTTTCTAAACTTTTGTTCTAGAATCCATTTTATGAATTGAATTCGTTTCATTAACTTTTTTAACACTTATTCTCCCTTTTTTAAAAATATAAAATACGAATCAAAAAAGATTCGTCCTGCTTGTTTACTTAACTTTGTTAAATCCATTTTAAAGAATTCCTTCTTATCAACGAACTTAATTTCTTCGTGTTCAAGTAATTTTGCTTTACCACCTTCTAATTTTACAATCATAGGTGTAAATTCTACATTTTCATCATTCAGAGTTCTAAGTTCGTGAAACGCTGATATATCAATATCTAACTCTTCTTTAAACTCTCTAATAATTGTTTCATCAATCGTTTCTCCCTTTTCCATCTTACCACCAGGAAATTCCCATTTACCTGGGTGGTTGGGGTTGGTTAACTTTCTCTTACCAATTAATACCTTATCATTCCATATCAGAATTCCGCATACTACTTTCATCATTCATTTTTTATTATTCAATTGAGAATACCTTATCCCATATGATAAGTGTTAAATCTAAATTAGTATTAAGGGGTACTAATATTTTAGCATATTCGAAACATTCTGTTTGTTTAACTACCTTTTCATTATTGAAAATTGTGTTTTCAAACAGATTGTTTGTTGAATACATTCTTACTTTCTTTAACATTAAAGTGATTCAACAAATCAAACATATTTTTTCTACTTATGTTTGTAATTTCTACTTTTAACTCTTTACTAAGATTAGTTACTGTATTATTTGATTGAAAATCAAAATCTTTAGTAACATATAACCAACTCCAATTACCCTCTTTGATGTGTAACCAACTGCCTCTATCAGCTATATTATAACTAATCTCTTTACCAAACTGCTCTTTCTTTTTCATCATTTCTCTATTAATATATATTAATTTTTTTCTTTAAAATTTAATTTGTTTTTACTTTCTTCTGATAATTCTTCTAATTGTATATCTTTACCTAAATGTTTTGATAAAGTTGATATAACACTATATCGTTCCATCTCATTTCCATGTTCCCAAACATATGCTAATGTTGATTTTCTACTATGAATTTTTGATTTCAAAGTTTTAATAGATTCTATCAAATATTCTTCATCAGTTTCATTCAATTTAATATCGATATTATTATCAACTGCGAAATCAACAACACCTAACAAATCATTAGATTTATATCTTTCATTTAGTTCCTTAAACTTTTCCTCATCACCACCTTTATCAGGATGTAATTGTTTTGCAGTATCTTTATAAATCTTTTTAATATCATTAGGTATGGTTTTTCTTTTTGGTTTTACTTTACCTGTATCGGGTTTTAGCTCCTTTGGTAGTATCTTAACGAATTCTTTCTCAAACTTTTCTACAAGTTTAGAGTGTTCATCATCTACATCTTCCAAATCTAACTTTAGAAACTTATACTGATATATTAACTTTTTAAGATTTATCATTTTCAGGTTCATTTACTACCATACACTCAGTAGTAAGTAGAGTTCCTGCAACTGAAACTGCTTTCTCAATAGCAATTCTTGTTACTTTTGTTGGGTCTACAACACCTGCTTCAATCAAATCACCAAACTCTTCAGTTCTAACATCGTAACCAATCTTAACATTCTGAGCTAATGGGGAGTTTAACTTATCCAATAATGAATCTGCTGATATTCCTGCGTTTTCTATGATTGCTCTAAACGGAGATTCACAGGCTGATTGTACGATAGTTATACCAATACCTATATCTGAGGATAATTCTGTATCAACGGAATCAACCAGATTTTTTGAGTGTATCAACGCAACTCCACCACCAGGAACAATACCTTCTTCTAAGGCCGCCTTAGTTGATAAGATTGCATCATCTACTCTATCTTTTTTCTCTTTCAATTCAACCTCAGATTCTGCACCTACTTTGATAACCGCAACACCACCACTTAATTTACCTAATCTATTTTCTAACTTTTCTTTTTCAAAATCAGATTCACATTTTAGTTTTTCAGTTTTAATTAAACCGATTCTATTGTGGATATCCTCTTCCGTACCATGTCCACCGATTATTGCAGTTTTGGTTTTATCTGAAACTACTTTATCAGAACTACCTAAATGTTCATCAGTTACATCTTCTAATGTAATACCCAATTCTGTACCAACAATTGTTGCTCCAGTCAAACATGCAATATCTTTTAGAATTTCACTACGTTCTGCTCCAAATCCTGGTGCTTTTACCGCCAAACAATTTAATGTTCCTCTCGCCGCGTTTACAACCATACTTGCTAACGCCTCACCCTCAACTTCATGTGCGATAATTACAATTGATTTATTACCTATAGAAGAAGATTCTAAGATTCCAATAATATCATCCATATTGGAGATTCTACCATCAAATAATAGTATTTGTGGTTCTTCTAAAATACACGCCAATTTAGATTGATTATTCATAAAGAAGTGGGATAGATAACCTCTATCAAATTCCAAACCTTCTACAATTTCTAATGATGTATCATTTGAATTTCCTTCTTCTACCGTTACAACACCATCGTTACCTACTTGATGAATTGCTTCTGAGATAATACCACCGATTTCTACATCACCATTTGCTGAGATAGTAGCAATGTTCTTAATTGCTTCGTTGGTTTTAATGTTCTGAGATATATTATCTACTAAATTTTTTACAATATCCTTAACACCAAGTTGCATACCTCTGTATAGTTCTATTGGATTTGCACCTTTTTCTACTTGTTTCATACCTTCATTAAAGATATGTTGAGCGAGTACCGTAGAAGTGGTTGTACCATCTCCTGCGTTATCTGCAGTTTGTTGTGAGGCCTCTTTGATAATCTGAGCTCCTAAGTTTACAGTTGAATCTGAAAACTCAATTGATTTTGCTACAGTTACACCATCTTTAGTAATATGAGGTGCTCCCTCTCTTTCGATGATTACATTTCTACCTCTTGGGCCTAATGTAACTTTTACTGCATCTGCTAATTCGTTTACACCTTTAAGTAGTTTCTCTCTACTTTCTTTTCCGTGATATATTTCTTTTCCCATAACTTATTTCTTTTTTGAATTTTCTAAAATGATTTCACATTTAGTTAATACAGGTGATACCACTTTGATATCACTCACTTTAATTTGTACCGATTGTATTAATTGAAACAATATATTAATATCATTCGCATCTAATACTGGTAGTTCTTCGTTTGCTTTGGCCATAACTTATTCTTTTTTTTGTTTTGATTTAATAGTTTCTTTTGCTTTTTGTATCTGTTCCACTCTCCATTGTGGTTGTCCACCTCTTAGATTACCTTTTAGATTATGAAAACAGTTGTAACATAAGAATCTAAGGTTCTCTATAATATGGTCTTTCCAATCATCATTGATATGGTCTAATATCAATGGTACTTTATCATCTGTAATTCGTTTCTCATCAAATCCACAATTATGACAGCAAGGTTTAAAATCTACCTTGTCTGAATTATTCAACAATCTATTCTTTAACTGATGTACTGAATAATTTGGATACTTACCTTCTAATATATCTTTAAGTGCGTACTTACCCTTTGTGATATTATATGGTTTCTTAACACCCTTACCTCTTTTGTTCTTTTGCAAATCCCAAAGATGTTTATTCGTTTCAGAATCAATATATCTCTTAGAATACTTTTCGTATGTTGTAAGTGAAATGTTAAGGAATCTAGCAGCACCACTATTAGATTTAGAGTTCTTCATCGCATACCGAATCTGAGCTTCAGTTAAGTTGAGAGGTTCTCTTCCCCTACCCAACACAAATCCATTTGGCATTATATCACCTTTTTTCATTTCGTATTAATCTCATTATATAGTTTACGATAATCAGTAGATGAAAATACAAACCTAATTATTGATAATACAAAAAAGGTTTCTGAGAATGTGAATTGAGGTAGTACAAACTTAGGTGCTATAATACAATTCCAAACTAACCAAGTTGGTAATGTATAACAAACCACCCAAAATACTACTGTTGATATTAGAAATAATATCGCTATTAATTGATACTTCATAACTCTTTCATTTATATATAAGTATTAAAGTTTATATTTAAAATGTAGACTTTCCAAAAATTGGAAATCTTTTTTTGATAATAGGTAACTTTCATCTTTAAATTTCTCTGTAAGTTGGTATAATCTCTTTCTATCTCTCCATTGTGGGATACCTTTAAGATTACCACTTGAATATACTACATCTTTTACTTCAATTAATAATGCTCTTTGTTGATTCCAAACACTTTGATATACACCTGTTACACTTTTCATTTCCAAAATATTTGAATTGCTATTAATAATAAACATAAACCTAAAGAAATTGCTGTTTTTGTTGTTATTCCTTCATTAAAAAAATAACTGGTAAATACTGCGTAAATCACCATCCCAACTCCGAATCCTATAAATCTACCTGGCCACAATAATCCATCGAAACCATTGACAGTATATCTTGTTGCTTGTAAATACATATATGTTATAGGTATCCCACATAGTACTACTATCCATTGATATTTATTAAACCAATCCCATTTGAATTGCCCGTTTAGTTGAAACCAAACGAAAATGTGTCCTATGAAAAACCATAAAATTCCTACTAAAATATTACTATTCATCCTCTGTATCTTCTTTTATATTTTTCTTTTCGTATGCTTGTGGTGATGGCATTCCTGAATAATGACACCACTTATCATACTCATACTCTTCGTCTATCTTTTGTTTTTCAGGATGAAGTACATCATTCCCCTTTTCCATCTCTTCTTCGATGTATCGTTTTGTTAAACTCATTCTTTTTTTTATTATTTAAGTAATCAAATCTTTCTTTCATTGTCATCATTGACGACAACTTTTTATCTAGTGTTTTTCCCATATGATACTAATATACAAAATTATTTCTTATTATCCAAGTATTTCTTACACCAAATTGGATAAAACTTATCACCCATACCCATCTCTAATATTTTAGCACCATCGGGTATGTACTTTTTAGAACGTTCATTGTTAACTTTATCTATATGAGCATCATACACCACAACCTTCGGTTTTCTACCTCTGAAGGGGATGTACACTACCGTAGTAGAGTTCATACTAAAATTCTATGTTTTCGGATTCTAATGCCATTTCTTTATCAAATTCAGAACCATCTGATAAATTTTGTAATTGCATCATATCGATGTACTCATCGGTTGTTATGTAACCACCATTAACACCTACCCATAGGGATATTGCTAATTCATTTTTTTGAAACGTTTTAATCATTTTTTATTATTTTAGTTATTATTTAAGAAGTAGTTTCTTAAATCTTCTGTAGTATGTGTAACTCCGTATTGTAATAGTTTACCACCGAACTTTTCAGAACCGTTTGCTAATCTATCATCTATAAGATAATCACCAATATTAAGATGTTTGTTGTGAGATAGAATTAATCTCTTATATGCCTTTGGAAGGTATTTCTGAATCCAAAGAACCTTATCAGATGATGAAGATGGGTTTTCCCAAGGTGCTGTAGAGAGTACATAACAATCATATCTCTCATCTGAACTCATTGCGTTGAATAAAGAAATCATAGATTGGTTTGGTTTCATTGTTCCGAAGATACCTGGAACCTCATCATATCTACCTTTGTACTCAATTGTTTGATATAAATCTAATTGGTCAATCCCACTTTGGAAATCAACCAATACCCCATCCATATCGAAATAAACTATCTTTTTTGGTGTTTTTATCATATATTACTATTAGTATTTGTAGAGTATCAACCCTTATTACACTACTAATATACGACTTTTTTTTGGACTTACCAAATTCTAATGTTAAGAAATTGTTAAATTTTTGTTAAAGTTTACTTACCCTGTCCTCTGTACTTCTTCTTATAATGTTTAGAATTCTTTGAGTTTGAAGTCTTACACTTAGAATGAACACCTGGTCTTTTCTTCTTATGTTGTTTTGTATGTTGTGAAACTAATGCTCTTGCCATAACTTTTCTTATATATTTCTGTATCTTCTACGGTTACTCCATAGAACTTTTTTACTATTTCCCAAATATGTCAATCTACTAACTCTTTGATTGATGGAGTTTCTTTCTCCTTGTATTTGGGGATTGCCATTGTTTTGTTGTTCTGAATTCATTAACTCCAGATTACTCCTGCGATTGATTTTACTAATGCATGTTCTGAAGATACATCCGTTGCCGAACCACCATCTTTTACATATCTACTAATGAATCTTTTGGTACTTTGTTCAATTGGGAATGATGAATCACTTGAATCTGATAATACTATCGTTTCAAATACTTCTATTTCATTATTACCTGCGTTTGTTGTTGAAGCTGAAGTTGAATCTACTGGTGGATATACACTAGCTTTTTGGAATGTTATTGTTTTTGTAATTGCCATAATACTTTCTTCTTTAATTAATTTTATATAAATATACGAATTTATTTTTAAACTACCAAATTAATTACCACCTTTTTTACCTCTAGTAACAGAAGGTTTGGTATTTCTATTAATAGTTGTGTTTGGTTTGGAATTATTAAATGATGGTTTATTATTAAATGATGGTTTATTATTATACGATGGTCTGTTATTATTATTTATTATAACAGGTTTTGTTCTAATGATTGGTTTGTTGTTATAAGTAGGAATTGTTACTATAGGTGTAACGTTTGGTTTTACCCTACGTTTGTTTGTATCCTGTAAATTAACTATCCTATTTGCGATTGTATTCTCAGATGTTCTTCTACTACGATTCCATACTACATTGTATCCCATATTGTTATAAGGGCCGTTGTACCAATTGTTTTGATTGATGTTCCAACCATTCCACCAATTAGAACTATCCATTCCCCATAACCAATCATTCCATAACTGAGTATAGTTCTGTGAGTAATAGTACCCATTAGATGGATAATATGGATTCCAATAGTTGTATCTGTTGAATCTAGAACCAAATCTAAACATTCTGTTATTCCAATGCCAGGTTAATGGTTGTCTGATTGCGAATTGAGCGAAATCATATCTGAATTTAAAATCAGTTCTTAGAAGTCGTTCTAACTCCCACTCATTTTCGATTGTGTTTGTAGTGTACCCATAGATTGGGTCTACTGATGCTATTGGTTGGTAAGTTGTACAACCAATTAGTAATACCGATAATACAAGTAATACTTTTTTCATATATTCTTAGTTTATTTTAACTTTGTTAGTATTGAATATTTATCCATATTGAATCCAAAACCAGCTCCCTGATAATTGTAATCAATATCTATTTTTGTTTTTAGTTTATTTTCTAAGTGTGATTTGATTCCTTCTATTACAGCCTCATCACCATTTTTAGTTAGAATATTTAATACATCTAAATCTTTAGAGGTTTTTGCCAATGTAATTATATCAGTATATCTACTTGTAGATGTTTGGAATACTATATTATGTTTTTTTCTACCGTATTTGAATGTTATTTTCATACCTACCCTTAGTTTATATAATATGTTAATTCGTATTTACCACTATCCATACCATATAATGATATAGCCAATCCTTTTCTCTGAGGTTTACCTTTTTTAAGTAATCCAATTTGGAATGAATGAGTTTTACCAACACCTGGTCTTAATCTGTTGTATCTACCACCCATAGTGATTTGAGAGTTCCAATCATCCTCATCGATTTCAAACCCTTTTTTCTCAGCTTTTGTTTTTGCGAAATCAACTGCCTCACCTGCTGTTTTAAAGTATGTATCACTTGCTTCATTAACTGATTCACCAACTTTTACCTGTTGTGTTTTAAATTGTTCTGGATTATCTAAATCGATTGATTCTGGTGCATTTCCTAAAATCCATCTAACTAATATAGTTTGCCAAACCTTTTCAGGTAAAATACCACCACCTTGTTTCTTAACAGGTAATGATGTAAATCCTTTAACTACAGGTTGAGCTTTATCAAATTTGTTTTGTTGATTTGGTTCTACCGTAATTTTATCACCTTTTTTATCAACAAAGAATGCAGTTTGAGAGTTATTATTTAAAATAACATCAATTCTACCATTTAATCCTTTAGGTAATATCTTAGTTATAACGTGCCACATTGTTTCAGATGCACCTTCATGTGTTTGTAATAATATATCCTGAGGAACTACTCTATCTCTTGTTTTGTTTGCTCTAACTGATGCTTTATAATCTTTTAGTACCCAAATAAGGTGAACATTTTTAGAATCATAACCAGCATCCATTAATGGTTTAACTACAGATGTAATTGATGCTACTTTTTTTGCAGTAATATCAAACATTAGATTTGGTAAAGTTTCTTTATTGTTTTTACCATTTAACATATTGATTACCCACTTATCTTTTAATCCCATAGTATCTACTATATAATGTAGTGATGCTACATTGTTAGGATTCTTTA
>Ga0209634_1001367_pt1 | contig 17829 bp, 17 predicted proteins | sample LinPmetageLP40_FD_184043 | JGI IMG/M metagenome (GOLD analysis project Ga0209634, IMG submission 184043) | Marine viral communities from the Pacific Ocean - LP-40 (SPAdes) (version 2) | ecosystem: Environmental > Aquatic > Marine > Oceanic | place: Pacific Ocean | collected 2010-08-26 | reverse complement strand
TAACTTTAATTGAAGCTGTTGAGTTATGATGAAGATCAATCGTAATATCAAACTCACCAGTGGATTTCAGTGGCCCATCAGGTAACCTTATTTCAGATTTTACTACCTCATGTCCTTCTTTTAGAAGTGCTTCAGATATATCGATGTTACTAACGGATCCAAAAAGCTTTCCATCAACTCCGGCTTTCTGAGATATTTTTATACTTACCCCATCGAGTTTTTTAGAACGTTGTTGAGATAATTTTTCAAGAGCTGCTTGTTGTTTTTCAAGCTCTGCTTTTTTAACCTTAAATTCTTCCATATTTTGAGCGGTAGCTCTTTTTGCTTTACCTTGTGGTATTAAGAAATTTCTTCCAAACCCATCTTTAACGTTTACTATGTCGCCTAATTCACCAAGGTTAACAATTTTTTCGAGTAGTATAATTTCCATTCTTCCTCCTAATGCTTGTCAGTAAACGGAAGTAAAGCTAAAAAACGTGCACGCTTTACAGCAGTTGAAAGTTGTCTTTGATATCTTGCTTTTGTACCAGTAATACGAGCAGGAATTAATTTTCCGTTTTCAGTAATAAAGTCTTTGAGTATTGGTATATCTTTATAATCTACCTCGCTAATACCTTCAGCAGAAAACTTACAATATCGCCTTCTCTTATACATATCTCTTGCCATAATATATAACTCCTAAAATTTAATTTCAGTAACGTGGAAAATTAACTGCGTCGATTTGAATGATTTTTTATCCATAAAACCAATAAATAAACCTTTTTTTCCAACCTGAATTTCTTTCCTTATTTGTTTATTAATAAAAATTGCTTCCATTTCAATGCCAACTTGTTTATCCAAATTCGCTTCTTTTTGGAGAGATTTATGTTTAATTTTAAATCTCTGCACAATTAACCCAGAAGGCGTATGACGAATTTGATCTTCAAATATGATTTCTCCATCAATTTGAAGTTTATTCACTAATTAGGCATCTCCCTCTTTCTTCTTAGCTGCAGGTGCCTTCTTAGCTGCAGGTACTTTTTCCTCAGTTGCTTCTTTCTTAGCTGCAGGTACTTTTTCCTCAGTTGCTTCTTTCTTAGCTGCAGGTACTTTTTCCTCAGTTGCTTCTTTCTTAGCTGCAGGTGCCTTCTTAGCTGCAGGTACTTTTTCCTCAGTTGCTTCTTTCTTAGCTGCAGGTGCCTTCTTAGCTGCAGGTACTTTTTCCTCAGTTGCTTCTTTCTTAGCTGCAGGTACTTTTTCCTCAGATTCAGTCTTAGCCTTATTGTGATTATCTCCAAGAAGTGACTTAGACTTTTCTTCACTCATCATTGGTGACTCAGAAGTAACAGCAGTCTTTTTAGAAACAACAAGATGCCTAATAACCGCATCATTAAACTTAAAATTATGCTCTAATTCTGCTAAAGATTCTAAGGTACATTCAATGTTCATAAGCACATAGTGAGCTTTATGAATTTTTTGAATTGGATAAGAAAGTTGCCTTCTTCCCCAATCTTCCAATCGATGTATATTGCCTTTGTTGGCGGTGACAGATTTTTGAATTCTTTCGATCATTGATGGCACTTGTTCACTTTGATCAGGATGAACAATAAAAACGATTTCGTAATGTCGCATGTATGCTCCTCGTGGTTTAAAGCTTCCAACTTATGTTGTAAAGCAAGGATAAATGGGAATTAATTATATTGTTATAATTGTTTTAAATCAATGCATTTGCTTAATTAATTTTATCTTGAATATTAGCCCCATAAATTTTTTCTTTCAAAAATTTTATTAAATCACGCGTATTAGCAGCTTTCTCAAACTCAAGATTCCTCGCAGATGATTGCATGGCTTTTTCAAGTTTGCCGATTTCTTTGATTATCTGAGGCTCGGTAAAATCTTCGTATTTACGGTGTGATTTTGATTGAGCCTTTTGCTTTTTAAACTCTTCTTCATCCTGAATGCTTTCGATAATATCCTTGACTTTTTTAGTGATGCCAACAGGGGTAATATTATTATCTTTGTTAAATTTTAGCTGTTTTTTTCTTCGTCTGCTTGTCTCGTCAATTGCCGCCTGCATACTTCTAGTAATTTTATTGGCATAAAATATCACTCTTCCATTTAAATTCCTTGCAGCTCTTCCTGCTGTTTGAATAAGTGATCTTTCGGACCTCAAAAAACCTTCTTTATCAGCATCTAATATCGCTACAAGAGATACTTCAGGAATATCAAGCCCTTCTCTCAATAAATTAATACCCACGACAACATCAAACTTACCTAACCTTAAATCCCTTATAATTTCCACTCTTTCAACCGTATCGATTTCAGAATGAAGATATCTAACCTTTATGGAATGCTCTGTTAAATAATCCGTAAGGTCCTCTGCCATTCTTTTGGTAAGGGTTGTTATCAGAACCCTTTCATTTAATTCGACTCTCAATTTTATTTCACTTAGAACATCATCTACCTGAGTGTCAGCAGGTTTAATTTGAATTTCAGGGTCTACTAAACCAGTTGGCCTTGCAACCTGCTCAACAATAATTGGAGAATGTTTATCTTCATAATCTGAGGGTGTTGCAGATACAAATATACATTGAGGCATAATCGATTCGAATTCATGAAACTTTAATGGCCGATTATCATGCGCTGATGGCAACCTAAAACCATAATCAACCAAATTATTTTTTCTTGCGCGGTCTCCCTTTGACATTCCTCCAATTTGAGGGACCGTAACGTGGCTCTCGTCAATGATCATTAATGCATTCTTTGGTAGGTAATTTAGTAAAGTGGGTGCTGGATCGCCTGCTTGCCTGCCTGACAAGTGCCTAGAATAATTTTCAATACCTTTACAAAAGCCAATTTCATTTAACATTTCTAAATCAAACTTTGTTCGCTGTTCTATTCTTTGAGCTTCAAGAAGCTTACCCTGGGAAGTGTATTCTTTTACCCTATCTACCAATTCTATTTTAATTCTCTCGATTGCCTTCAGTGTTGTTTCTCTAGGTGTCACATAATGGCTTGAAGGATATATTGTAAATCTTTTTAATTTGTCAAAAAGTTGTCCAGTTAAAGGGTCAAACGCTGTAATAGATTCTATTAAATCGTCGAACAAAGTTATTCTAATTGCTGTTTCTGAATTTTCCGCAGGAAAAATATCTATTACATCCCCCCTAACCCTAAAACAGCCTCTTGAGAAATCAAAATCATTTCTATCGTATTGCATAGAAACTAAACGTAAAATAATATTTCTTTGAAGAATTTTCTCATCAACTTGAATGTGAAGAACCATGCCATGATAATCAACAGGATCTCCAATACCATAGATAGCAGATACTGTTGCAACAATAATTGAATCATCTCTTTCTAATAAGGATTTCGTTGCTGATAAACGCATTTGTTCTATGTGGTCATTAATACTTGAATCTTTTTCAATAAAAACATCTCGCCCTGGTACATATGCCTCAGGCTGGTAATAATCGTAGTATGAAACAAAATATTCAACAGCATTCTGTGGGAAAAAATCTCTAAACTCTGAATAAAGTTGAGCTGCTAGTGTCTTGTTGGGGGCCATCACAATTGATGGCTTTCCTGTTTGTGCAATAACATTTGCAATTGTAAATGTTTTACCTGAGCCTGTAACGCCCAATAAGGTTTGAAATTTCTCACTGTTATTAACACCCTCAACTAATTTTTTAATTGCGCTTGGTTGGTCCCCAGCTGGCTTAAAAAGCTGATTAAGAACAAATGGGCTATTAGGGAATGTTAAATTCAAAATATCACTTTTTTTAAAAAAATTATTATATTAGTATGAGAACTTTAATAAATACTTTCAGTCTCTACAAGTAATATTTAATTAATAGGAAAATTTAAATGTTCAGACTTCTTATAGCAATACTAACACTAGCCACTTCTTTTACAACTTACGCATTTGATCGAGAGAACCTTTTGAAAGCATGGTCATCAAGTGTAGTTATTAGAGGTTATACGGAAGATGGTTTGGCCTACGGATCAGGTGTAGTAGTTGCTAAGGATAAAGTTATAACAAATTGTCATGTATTAAGAAAAACCAAGTCTCCTTGGGTTTCTTTTGGTGAAACAAGTTTTTCGGTTACCGGAGTGCAAGCAGATAGGTGGCATGACTTATGTCTATTATCAGTCTTTAATCTCCCAGTTGAGCCTGTTCCCTTAGGTGATAGTAGAAACCTTAAAAAAGGTCAAGAAATAGTTGGAATTGGTCATTCTGGTGGAGCTCCCGTCGCACTTACTACTGGCGGAAATATTATTGCAACATACGATTTTGAAGGTGAGAATATAATATTGAGTTCTGCAAAATTTAGAATGGGAGCTAGTGGAAGTGGTTTATTTGATCTGAAGGGTAACCTTATTGGAATAAATACTTTTAAAACAACTGGTTACGGAAATTACTACTCTTTACCTGCGGCATGGATTAAAGCTCTAATGAACAAGGAAATAGAAACTGTTTTCCCTATTAATGGTAAAGCACTTTGGGAAGAAGATGAAGATAAGAAACCATATTTTTTAAAAATCGCAATCCCAAAAACAAAAAAAAATTGGGTAGAGCTTAAGCTTGTGACCGAGGAGTGGGTTAAAGATGAACCTACCAACACAGAAGCATGGTATGAACTCGGGTATGCGAATGAAAAGTTAGGTAAAGTTGCGGATGCATTAGTTGCTTACGATAAAGCATTAGAGATTGATCAAAATAATTCTGACGCACTTCTAAGGGAAGCTGTTATTTACAAAAGTAAAGGTGATACAAATAAGGTTGCACAAATACAATCAACATTAGATGAAGTAGATCCCAATAAAGCTTGGATTTTAAAAAATAATAAATACTAAATTACAAACAAATATTTAATCTGAAAGATTTTTAAAGTAAAATTAAAAAATATTTATTAATTATTGGATTTTTTTGTGAGTAAGTCGCCCCTTTCAAAATGCATGGATCGAATTAAAGAGTCACCCACACTCGCAATCACTGCCAAAGCACTTAAATTAAAATCAGAAGGCGGGGACATTATAGGTTTAGCCGCAGGCGAACCTGATTTTGATACACCAGATTTTATTAAGAATGCAGCTATTGCAGCTATAGAGTCAGGATTTACTAAATATACTGCAGCCACTGGAACCCCAAGCTTAAAAAAAGCGATTGTAGCGAAGTTAGAAAGAGAGAATAATTTAATCTACGACATAAACGAGGTAATCGTTGGGACTGGGGGTAAGCAATGCATTTTTAATTTGTGTCTTGCTATTCTTGATCATGGAGACGAGGTTATCATTCCAGCACCTTATTGGGTTTCTTACACTGATATTGCCGAACTCACGGGAGCAAAGTCTGTTGTAGTTTCTTGTGGGATTGAACAAGAATTTAAGGTGCTGCCATCACAACTAGAAGAAGCTATTTCTGAAAATACAAAAGTAGTTTTGATAAATTCTCCATCAAACCCAACCGGGTCTGTCTATTCCAGAGAAGAATTAAAAGAATTAGCAAAAGTTTTATTAAATCATCCTCATGTTTTTATTGGCACTGATGATATTTATGAAAAAATTAACCTAAATGATGAGCCTTTTTATAATATTGTTATGGTTGAGCCAAAACTTAAAGATAGAACAATTATTTTAAGTGGTGTTTCGAAAGCTTATGCTATGACCGGCTGGAGGATTGGTTACGCAGCAGGACCTGCAGTTATAATTAAAGCTATGGGAATCTTGCAATCACAATCTACATCAAATCCAACATCAATATCACAAGTTGCTGCAGAAGCTGCCCTCAATAGTGATCAATCATGTATTACGCCAATGGTAGATGCTTTTAAAGAGAGGCATCGCTTTGTTGTAAATGCTTTTAATGAGATTAAGGGCATAAAGTGCATTGATGCAAAAGGTGCCTTTTACTCTTTCCCTTATGCACAAGAAGCTATAAATAAATTATTCAATGATGGTAAGTTAAAAGAGAATAATGATATTGCTTTTTCTGAGTATCTTCTCGAGACCAAAGGTGTTGCTGTTGTTCCAGGAACAGCATTTGGTGCCCCTAACTACTTTAGAATATCTTTTGCAACATCATTGGATAATTTAAAAAAAGCACTTAAACGCATTAAAGAAGCAATTGAAGACTAGATTCAATTTAAAAGCTTTGTTAAAATGCTCGCAATAGTAAAGTTTATTCCTCAATAGCTCAGTTGGTAGAGCACATGACTGTTAATCATGTTGTCCCTGGTTCGAGCCCAGGTTGAGGAGCCAAATAGAACGAGGGTTTCATTATGAAACCCTTTTTTTATTTAAGATTAAGATTTCTGGCGATTAATTTCATACATACAAATCCCTGAGGCGACGCTGACATTTAAACTTTCGACTTGTCCCTTCATTGGAATTGAAAAGATATCGTCACATAATTCCTTTGTTAGGCGTCGCATCCCTTTGCCTTCTGACCCCATAACCAATGCAATAGAACCTTTAAAGTTTATTTTATGAAGAGGCTTTTTAGCTTGATCATCAGTTCCATAAACAAAGATATTTGAATCCTTAAGATATCGAATTGTTCTAGCCAAATTCGTTACGACAACGAAGGGAACAGATTCAGCCCCCCCACAAGCAACCTTTCTTACAGTGGCATTTAATCCAACAGCATTATCTTTTGGGCAAATTAAAGCATCAACGCCCATCGCATCTGCCACTCTAAAACAAGCACCTAAATTATGAGGATCCACTATTCCATCAAGTATTAAAAATAAAAAAGTTTTACCGTAATTTTCCTCAATAATGTCTTCTATGGTTACATACTGATCTTGAATTTCTCTAACGATTGCCACCACGCCCTGATGATTATGGCTTGCAACCATTCCATCAAGTCTATCCTTGGTTGATAAATGAAATTTTATGCCATTAATTTTAATCAACTTTGTTAAATCATTTACCCTCCCATCTGACCTTGCTTCATCAATAAATATTTCTCTAACTGCTAGAGGGTCTAATCTTATTTGAGAGGTAATTGAATGAAATCCATATATCTTCTTTTCGTTACTCATTTTTTATTTCGTCGTTTATTTTTTTTATTGATTTTTTCAGATTTAATAAATGATTTTTTGAATTTTTTTGAAGGTTTCTTTAGTGAGCCTACCAAAGCTAAATCAATTTTTATTGAATCCAAATCAACTCTAATCACTTTCACCTCAATGCGATCACCTAAGCGATAAGTTAAATTAGTTTTTTCACCTACCATCGAATGCCTAGCTTTATCGAATGTAAAGTAATCATTACCCAATTCAGTAACGTGTAACAGTCCCTCGATATATATATCATCAAGCTCCATAAATAAACCAAAGCCAGTAACACCTGCCACAGTCGCCCAAAAGCTTTGTCCTACCTTATCTTGCATAAAGTAACATTTCAACCAAGACTCAACGTCTCTAGTAGCTTCGTCAGCTGTTCTCTCTGTAGTTGAACAATGCAATACTGTAGCCTCGATATTTTTAATACTTGGTGCTTTACCTTTTAGTTGCGACTTAATTGCTCGATGAACCATTAGATCTGGGTACCTTCTGATTGGAGAGGTGAAGTGGGTATATGCTGAATAAGCAAGGCCAAAATGTCCTAAGTTTTTATTACTATAAGCTGCTTGCCGCATTGATCTAAGTAAAACTGTTTGCAACAAATGAGAATCTGGTCGATTAGCAATCTTTTTAAGAATTTCTCCATAGTCCTTAACTGTAGGTTCCGAGCCACCTCCCAAAGTAAGACCAAAATCAAGTAAAAAATCTCTTAGATTAGTTAACTTTTCTTCTGAGGGTGTCTCATGATTTCTATATATACCATCGCCAGGGTTATCCAATAGATAATTTGCCGCACATACATTTGCAGATAACATGCACTCTTCTATGATTCGATGCGCCTCATTTCTATATATAGGCTTTATATGATCAATTTTTCCATTATCGTTGAATACGATTGAAGTCTCAGTTGAATCAAAATCGATCGCCCCCCTTTTCTCTCTTTTTTTTATTAAAAGCTTAAATAAACTCTGTAAATTTACTAAATCTTCATATGATTTTTGATATTCTTTTTTTAATACCTGGTCGTCATGATTTAAGATTTTATCTACAATCGTATAGGTGAGCCTTGCCTTTGAATTCATCACAGAAGGATAAAATTTGTAGTTTGTTATGTCCCCCTTTAAATCAAAAGTCATATCGCAGACCATACACAAACGATCAACGTTAGGGTTTAGCGAACAAAGACCGTTTGAAAGCGCCTCAGGTAGCATGGGTATCACACGTCTTGGGAAGTAAACCGAATTGCCTCTTTCCACTGCAGCCTCATTTAATTTTGATATCTCTCTGACGTAATTACTAACGTCAGCAATTGCAACAACTAACCGCCAACTCTCTTTTTTTTGTTCAACATAGACTGCATCATCAAAATCTCTTGCTGTCTCCCCATCAATGGTTACTAAAGGTAAATCTCTTATATCAACTCGACCTTTAAAGTCTTTTTTATTTACTTTTTGATCAAATGACTCCGCCTCATCAATAACTTCTTTCGTGAATTCATAGGGTAGATTATGCTTTCTCAGGGCAATTTCTATTTCAATGCCGCTATCAGAATAATTTCCGAGAATATTTATTACCTTACCCATAGGTTTACTTCTAAAGCTAGGTTGCGTTGTTATCTCAACTTCAACTATGTCACCTGTTTTTGCATTTAGATCTAAATCATATGGAATTAAAATATCTTGACTGATTCTTTTATCTTCTGCCGAAACCACTGTCACGCCTTGCCCCTGAATAACTCTTCCTACTAAAACTTTATTAACCCGTTCTAGCACCTCAACAATTTTTCCCTCCAGCCTACCCCTTCTATCTTGACCTGTTACTTGAACCATGACACGATCTTTATTAAATACCTGAGACATTTCCCTTGGAGATAGAAAAACATCTTCCATTTCTTCATCATCTGGTATCAAAAAACCATACCCATCTGGATGTCCCATCACCCGACCTGAGCTTAAATTTATTTTTTTTGCAATGCAAAGAACATCTTTACGATTAATTAAGACTTGCCCTTGTCGCTCCATTGCTCTAATTCTTTTTTCAAAAAAGATAATTTCGTCGTCTTGAATCTCTAAAATTTTTATCAAGTCTAACTTCTTAACAGGTACTCCATGTTCTTCCATCACTTGCAAGATTAGCTCTCTACTTGGTATTGGGTTTTCGTACAGCTCAGATTCACGGATTGATTGAGGGTCAACCCTTCTAGTTTGTTTCTTATTTTTCATTAAATGAATAAAGATTGGGGAGGTTTCGCCCACCATCCTTAAAGTCTAATCCAAAACCATAAACGTAGTTATTAGGGACTTCTAAGCCAACAAAATCTGCACGCGTTGATTTTTCTTTATTGATTTTTTTATCGAATAAAACAGCTGTCACTATTGATCTTGCTCCTATAGATTTAAATTCATTTTTAATATTCAGAAGTGTAATTCCCTCGTCAAGAATATCATCCAGAACCAGTATATCCTTATTTTTAATAGCACTATTATTTGGCTTATAAATCCAACTACAATCTTTTGTTCCTATGTTTTGATGGTATCGAGTCACATGGATATAATCAATATTTGTATTAAATGAAAGCTGAGGAATAAGGCAACCTGCAAAAGGAATCGCTCCTTTCATTACTGGTAAAACAGTTACATTATCTTTCATATCTCCAAAATATTCGTTGATTGCATCTGCAATATTTGCGATACCAACTTTAATTTCATCGCTTGAGTATAGAATTTCTGAATCATTAACTATTTCCTCAATCTTCATAATAAGTCTTTAATAAACCCCTTCAATTCATCAGCATTCTCTCTATCCTTGAGAGCAAACGCAATATTTGCTTTTGTAAAGCCTAATTTAGTTCCGCAATCATATCTAGTTCCATCAAATTCATAGCTATAAATAGGACTTGTTTCTATTAATAATTTGATAGCGTCCGTTAATTGAATTTCATTATCAACACCCTCTGATATTTTTTCAAGTAAAGAAAATATCTTATTACAAAAAATATATCTCCCTACAACACCAAAGTTTGAGGGGGCATTTTCTGGAGAGGGTTTTTCAACTATATTAGTAATTTTAATAAGATTTTTCCCGCCCTCCTTAAACTCAATAATCCCATAATTTACTGACTCTGATTTTTTAATTTTTTGTACCGAAATGATTGATGAATTTTCATCTTGATAGTGCTCTAACATTTGTTTAAGGACGCCTGATTTAGCATCAATAAGATCGTCAGCCAACACGATTGCAAATGGATCTTCACCCACAGCTTCTTTTGCTTGAAGTATCGCATGGCCAAGACCTAAAGGCTCATCTTGAATAATATATTGACAAGAAACGTGATCAGGAATGATTCTATGCATTTCTGATATAAAGGTTTTTTTATCTTTAGTTAAATTTGAAATATTCAAGTCAGGCTTAAAATCAAAATGATCCGTGATAGCTCTTTTTGTATCCCCAGTAATAAAAATTAATTTATTAAAGCCAGCGTCTATTGCTTCTTCAACAGCATACTGAATTAACGGCTTATCAATAATTGGTAACATTTCTTTTGGGATGGCCTTGGTTGCAGGCAAAAACCTTGAGCCTAAACCAGCTACTGGAAATACTACTTTTTTTAAATTCATATTTTACAAAGTTTTTAAGTTATTTACAGATGCAATTATGCTTGAAAAAAGATAATTTAATCTAATTTATTCCAGTTTGTTTTCTTAATGATATCTTCCTGTCTTTCAGAAACCCAAACTTCACCTTTATCAGAAATCTCTTTCTTCCAAAATGGTGCGTCTGTTTTTAAAAAATCAATAATAAATTCACATGCCTTAAAAGCATTTGACCTGTGTCTACTAGAAACAATTACTCCTACTATTATATCCTTAGGTAAAAGCTTCCCTACTCTATGAATGATGGTTGTTTGTTCAATACCCCAATGACTTTTCGCTTTTTGTACAATACTTTCAAGAGCTTTTTCAGTCATTCCAGGATAATGCTCTAGCTCCATATACTTTAATTGCTTCTCTTTTGAAAATTCTCTTACATAACCACTAAAACTTACTACCGCCCCAACATTATCTTTTTCTGATAACTCCAAAATCATCTTTGAAATAGAAAAGCTATCCTCTTGAATAATGATGGTCACTTATCCGCCCGTTATTGGTGGAAAAATTGCAAGCTCATCTCCGTCAAAAATAAGGTCCTTCCATGAAGATAGGTCTTGGTTGATAGCCACCTTATACAACTTTTTATCTTCAAACAAATTAATCCACTCGCCGCCGGTTTGTTTACTCATTATTAATAAAAACTCTTCTGGCGTTCTGACTTCCTTCGATAAGGTAAATTCTTTATGACTAAATCCAAATTGCTCCCTTAGGCTAGCAAAAAATAAAAGTTTAAGATTCATCGTCTTTGCTAATCATAGACTTTTCATCAAAATCCATCACATTATTTGAGTCTTCTACAAGCTCAACCTTCTCAATTTGAGTAAATCTTTGTGTAATTTTTTGACTTGTTATGTGAACGTCCTGAGCATTTTCATGTGCTTGTCGAATGTTATCTGCTAATTTTTTCATTCTTGTATCAAAGCGATTAAACTCTTTACCTAGTTTGCCAAGTTCAGATTTTATAATATGTACCTGTTTTTTAGTTTCGACATCCTTTAAAACTGCTCTGGCAGTATTCAAAACGGCCATTAGAGTTGTTGGAGATACTAACCAAACCTTTTTTGCCATTGCCTCTTGAATAAGCTCGGGATGGTAAGCATGTATCTCAGCAAAAACGGCTTCAGCTGGAAGGAACATAACCGCGCCATCAGAAGTTTCATCTATAATAATATATTTTGTTGCGATATCATTAATATGTTTTTTGACATCTAATTTAAATTGTTTTTGGGCTTTAGCTTTATCAATATCTGTAAGGTTTACATCAAACATTTTTTGGTAGTTTTCCATTGGAAATTTTGAATCAACTGCTACAGTTCCTGTAGGGTCTGGAAGAAATAAAACACAATCTGCTCTGACGCCCTTTGTAAACGTATGCTGAAAACTATAGGAATCTGGGGGTAAAATATTTTTGATCAAACCCTCTAACTGAAGTTCTCCGAATGCTCCTCTGGATCTTTTATCTCCTAATAATTCTTGCAGGCTAACCATATTGGTTGTTAGGCCATCAATCTTTTTTTGAGCCTCATCAATCGTTGCCAATCTCTCCATAACGCTTATGAAGGTTTGATTAGTTTTCTTAAAACCCTCATCTAATCTTTCCTGTACCTTCCCTGTAATAGCTTCTAGCCTTTTATCAACTGATTTTGTTAATGTCTCTACAGATGCAATCAACTGCAGAGCTGTATTTTTTAAAGAATTTTGAAGAGTTTCTTGTTGCGCCTTTCCTTGCTCAGAAAGTGTTTTATGTATTTTATCGGTAATTTCTTCACGAATCTTAGATAAGGCTTCCTGTTGAGAAAGCTGCAAGTCATTTAATGACTTTCTTGTAGATTTTAATTCCTCTGTGACTGTTTTATTTAAGCGGTCGGTTGACTTATTTAAACTATCATTAATATCCACAATCATTGAACGGTGCTTTTCTTCCAGAAGTTTTTCTAAATTATTACCCTCTGTGGAGCCTTGATTGACTTTCCATAAAATTATAATGCTAACTAAAAATATTAATCCTAAAGTAATCTCTATGAGCATTATTTTTTTGAAGCCTCAATTGCCTGCTCAACATCTTGAATAATGTCATCAATATGCTCAATACCTACTGAAATTCTAATCATATCTTCGCTAACGCCTGCCAAAGCTAACTCTTCAGGGCTTAACTGTCTATGCGTTGTTGAAGCTGGATGACACGCCAGTGATTTTGCATCTCCAATATTTACCAACCTTAAGATCATTTGGAGTGCATCAATAAATTTAGTCCCTGCCTCAATTCCACCCTTAATACCAAAACTAATGATGCCCGATGCCTGGCCATTCGTAATTTTTTTACAAAGAGCATTATACTTATCATTAGGAAGGGCGGCATAATTTACCCATTCCACACTGTCATGACTTTCTAAATACTTTGCTAACGTAAGCGCATTCTCACAATGCTGCTTAATCCTTAGACCTAACGTTTCAAGGCCCTGCATTATTAAAAATGCACTATGTGGTGAAAGTGCTGCGCCTGTATTTCTTAAAGGGACAACCCTACATCTTCCAATAAACGCAGCAGGACCTAATGCTTCGGTATAAACAACACCGTGATAAGAGGGATCTGGCTCATTAAGCATAGGATATTTTTTTGCCTGCTTAGCCCAATCAAATTTTCCAGAGTCAACTATAGCCCCACCAATTGTCGTTCCGTGACCACCCATATATTTTGTCAGAGAATGAATCACAATGTCTGCGCCAAAATCAATGGGTCTGCATAAGTAAGGTGTTGGAACAGTATTATCGACTATCAGAGGTATGCCATGCTTATGAGCAATGTCTGCAAGTTCTTTTAAGTCAATAATATTTCCTAAAGGGTTTCCGATTGACTCACAATATAAAGCCTTGGTTTTTTCATCGATTGCCGCATCAATTGCCTTGAAGTCTGCGCCATCTACCATTTTTACATTTATGCCTTGCTGGGGAAAGCTATGCGCGAATAAGTTATAAGTCCCCCCATAAAGCTGATTGGTACTCACAATATTATCGCCTGTTCTTGTAATACATTGGATGGCATATGTTATTGCAGACATCCCAGAAGCAAGAGATAGCCCAGCAATCCCACCTTCCATTTCCGCAACCCTTTGCTCTAACACCCCGTTGGTAGGATTCATTATTCGTGTATAAATATTCCCCTCAACCTTAAGGTCAAATAAATCTGCGCCATGCTTTGTATCATCAAAAGTAAATGAGGTTGTTTGATAAATAGGAGTTGTGGCTGCTTTTGTAGTTTTTTCTGATTCGTAACCATGATGAAGTGCTATCGATTCAAGTTTCATATCTTATATTCCTTTGATTATTTTCTAATTAAATTAAAATAACGCATTATTTTTTTGAAGCCTCAATTGCTTGCTCAACATCCTGAATAATGTCATCAATATGCTCAATACCCACAGAGATTCTTACCAAGTCCTCACTTACACCTGCTAAAACCTTCTGTTCTGGAGTTAATTGCCTATGTAATGTTGATGCTGGATGACAGGCAAGTGATTTTGCATCTCCCATACTAAGTACTCTCAAAATCATTTGAAGTGCGTCAATAAATTTAGCACCTGCATCTATCCCCCCTTTGAGGCCAAAACTAACAATGCCCGATGCCTGACCATTAGTAATTTTTTTACAAACATCATTGTATTTATCCTTAGGAAGAGCGGCATAATTTACCCATTCCACACGCTCATGACTTTCTAAGTATTTCGCTAACGCGAGTGCATTCTCACAATGTCGTTCCATTCTTACGCCTAGTGACTCAAGACCCAGCATGATAATATAAGCATTATTGGGAGCTAAACATGCGCCTGTTTCTCTCAAAGGAACGACCCGACAACAACCAATAAATGCAGCGGCTCCAAATGTTTCGGTATATATCACACCATGATAAGAAGGGTCTGGCTCATTAAGCATAGGGAATTTTTTTGCGTCTTTAGTCCAGTCAAATTTTCCAGAATCCACAATAATCCCTCCAATTGTGGCTCCGTGACCATCTATATATTTTGTTAGAGAATGAACCACAATATCTGCGCCAAAATCAATAGGCCTGCATAAATAAGGCGTTGCAACCGTATTATCCACAATCAATGGAATTCCATGCTTATGGGCAATATCTGCAAACTTCTTTAAATCAATAATATTTCCTAGAGGATTACCAATGGATTCACAATATAAAGCTTTAGTTTTTTCATCTATGGCTGCCTCAATCCCCTCATAGTCAGCTCCATCAACCATTTTCACAGTAATACCTTGCTTAGGGAAGCTATGAGTAAAGCAGTTATATGTACCACCATATAGCTGGTTGGTACTTATAATATTATCGCCCGATCTTGTGATGGTCTGAATAGCATAAGTAATTGCAGCCATTCCAGAAGCAAGAGATAAACCAGCAATTCCACCTTCCATTTCTGCAACTCTTTTCTCAAGGACGTCGTTGGTAGGATTCCCTATTCTTGTATAAATATTTCCTTCAACCTTAAGGTCAAATAAATCTGCGCCATGTTGCGTATCATCAATAGTAAATCCTGAAGTTTGGTAAATTGGTACTGTTGCAGCTTTTTGGTCATTTTTTTTTGATTCATATCCATGATGAAGTGCTATTGATTCAAGTTTCATTGGTGCGCCCCTTTGGTTATTTACTCTAAATAATAACAGAATTACTTGATAGATTTAACTAAGTAGGTCAATGCTGCTCAGTTAAACTTTTTAATATAAATTAAAGAAAAATTTCTATGCCAAAGATTGAATATTAACCATAGGAAATTTTTTTAATATCAAGCCTTTAGTGCGGGTGCTAATTTTGATTTTAAGTGTAATACTTTGATCAAAGATACGATCTAATATCACACCTTTATTATCATTTATAACTTTAGTAATATAGTCTAAAGCATTGTATTCAATAGTTAATAAAAATTCAAATTGTTCTATATAATTAATTAATTTTGACATTAAAAGCACCTTTATTCCTGCTTGACTATAAGCTCTTGCAAGCCCTCCCATACCTAAATTAATTCCACCATAATAGCGAACAACCGCAAGTCCACCGTTGATAATTTTTTTGGATTCTAATATATTAATTAATGGCCTTCCCGCTGTCCCCGAAGGCTCACCATCATCACTAAAATAAGGTTCGATAATATTCTTTTTAATCCTTAAGCCATAAACAGTATGGCTTAAGGATAGATTAATTTTTTTTATCTCACTTACTCTATTTAAAAATTGTTCTCTTGAGTCAGCAATGATGCTATAGCCAATAAATTTCGATTTATTTACAATTAACTCAGATTGTTCTTCTGAAGTTAATATAAACACTGTTAACTGAGGCCTTCAATTTCTCCAGAAGTGTTTATTGCAATGCCTTCACTCGCTGGCTTTAAAGGAAGGCCAGGCATAGTCATAACACTGCCACAAATGGCAACAATGAATCCCGCACCCCTTGCCAACCTAATCTCTCTAATAGTTAATGTATGGTCTGAAACAGCGCCAATCGCCTTCGCATCACCAGAAAAAGAATAAGGAGTTTTTGCAATACATACAGGAAGGTGAGCATACTCATCCTCAATAACATTGAGCTGACTTAAAGCCTCATCTTCAAAAATGACATCTTTAGCTCGGTAAATATTTTGAGCAATTGTAATTAGTTTGGATTTGATAGAGTCTTTTGTATTATAAAGAAACTTAAATTGATTTGGCTTTTCAGCAAGATTGATTGCCTCTTTAGCGAGTAATGCAGCACCTTTAGAGCCCTCCCCCCAGTGCGAACATAAGATAGCCTTGAAGCCTAGTTTGTCGACTTTTTCTTGGACAAGTTTAACCTCTTCATCGGTATCGGTTTGAAAGTGATTGATAGCGACCACTAAATTTAATCCAAAATGTTTACTGCAATTTTCAATATGGCGCTCAAGATTAGAGAAGCCCTTTTCAAGGGACGCTAAATCTTCATTATTAAGTTCTTCGACTTTTTTACCGCCGTGGTATTTCATTGCTCTAATGGTAGCAACAATGACAATTAAGCTTGGCTCAAGGCCTGTTTGTCTACATTTGATGTCAATAAATTTTTCTGCTCCTAGGTCCGAACCAAAACCTGCTTCTGTAACAACATAATCGGCCATATCAGATCCTAGTTGAGTAGCCATGAATGAGTTACATCCATGCGCAATATTAGCAAAAGGGCCTCCATGAATTAAGACTGGGTTGTGTTCAAGAGTTTGAACTATGTTAGGCATAAAAGCATCTTTTAATAAGGCCGCCATTGCACCTTGAGCCTTTATATCTTTTGCATATATAGGTGATTTTTTCTTATCAAGGTTTTGAGCTACTTGTATTTCTCCTAATCTATAAGTCAAATCATCTAAAGACGAGGCTAAGCAAAAAATTGCCATCACCTCACTTGCTACAGAAATATCAAATCCTCCTTGATATTGATAACGTGCATTATCTATATTTACCTTCCTTAAGGATCTATCATTCATATCCAACCCTCTTTTAAAAGTAATTGCATCAGGGTCGATCCCCAGCTCATTTCCATGATAGATATGATTGTCTATTAAAGCAGCAAGAAGGTTGTTTGCTGAAGTAATCGCATGAAAATCACCGGTAAAATGTAGGTTAATATTCTCCATTGGAATTGCCTGCGCATACCCACCCCCTGTGGCACCACCTTTCATACCAAATACAGGCCCTAATGAGGGCTCTCTTAAACATGCCACGACACTTTTACCTTGACTCGCGAGTGCATCTGTTAAACCAATAGTGGTGGTTGTCTTGCCTTCACCTGCTGGTGTTGGACTCATTGCAGTCACTAAAATTAACTTTGCCTTCTTTTTTTCTATTTGGCCCAACTCTTTAGAGTTAATTTTTGCCATATATGGACCAAAATTAATTAATGCATCTTGAGTAATATTTATTTTTTTTGCGACGTCTTCAATTTTTTCTAAGTGAGCACTTTGTGCTATTTCTAAATCTGATTTCATAATATTATTGTATTCCTTAAATTGTTTAAATAAAAAGTGACAATTAAATAAATTACGTTAAATCATTTATTTGATTAAACGAGATTTAATTATCAGGTTTTAAAACAAGAAGACTTTTGGTCGTGATTTGTTTTTTGAAGA
>Ga0209634_1001365_pt1 | contig 17840 bp, 10 predicted proteins | sample LinPmetageLP40_FD_184043 | JGI IMG/M metagenome (GOLD analysis project Ga0209634, IMG submission 184043) | Marine viral communities from the Pacific Ocean - LP-40 (SPAdes) (version 2) | ecosystem: Environmental > Aquatic > Marine > Oceanic | place: Pacific Ocean | collected 2010-08-26 | reverse complement strand
TTACTTTTCTTTTCTGCTTTATTTTTTTTAGCTTCTTCAGTCGTTTCCTCATTAGAAAGTATATCACGAACCTCCCTTAGTGATAAATCTCCAGGAGGGACACCTGTTAGGGCTTCAAAGGCATCTGCTTCTAATTGGGCTTGTCTTTTGTCTTGCGCTTCAATTTCTTTGACTGAATACTCTTCGGTAGATTTTATATCCACCGCTGGCGCTACATTTATTCCCGTTTTAGTTCGCCTTGTAGAGCGAAGTCCTTTTAATAAGTTAGCTGCTTCTTCTTGATATTTAGTTATATCATCTACTGTTAAAGGATCAATCCTTAAAAACTCTTTAGCTGCTGCAGAAACATTAGCGTCTAGATTTTTGTTGCTTGTAGCCTTTTTAATCTGATTTTTTGTTTTCTTTGCTGTATTCAGTGCGTCTACATTGTTAGCCTTTTCAAATGTTTTAGTAATTTTTTGAATAGTTTTTTCTACAGTAACAGGATTAGCAAAATTAAGACCCTCAACTTCCTTTATTAAAGACTTTGCTGCACGCGCAGCCACCTTACCTTTAGTTTTTATTTTATTAATTATATCTAAAAAAGCCTTGCGTCTTGTTTCTTTAGGTGTCTTAGGGTCACGAACCGCTCTAAAAACTTGTTTGTTTTCATTTACCGTTAGAGGTTTCCCCTCTTCAATTACTACCTCCTGGCTCTCTGAAATTTCAACTTCAGTCTCACCCTCTTGGGTTGGTTCGACGGTCGTTTCTTCTTGGGCTTGCGTAGTCTCTCCGGTAAGCTCTGTGGATTGATTGTCTCCTTCAACCACTGTTTCGCTAACTTCGGATTGTTCTTCATTAAGTACCTCAGTTGGGCTTTCGATTGTATCGGCATCTTGTTCTGTTTTAGTTTGTTGATTGTCTCTTTCTTTTGCTTGAGTAATTTGCTCATCAACATCAGCAATTTTTTGATCTATTTCTTCTACCAATGGTCCTTCTAGTCCTTTCTTTTGATCTATTAATCTCTGTCTTTGATCTAATAAATCAGAAACCTCGAGCATATTATCAGAGTTGACTATAGTACCTTTGGTTCTATTCTCAGCTGTTTGCATAGCATATATTTCATCATACACTTCTTTGCCTTGCTGCTCTGTTATATTATTATTTTTTACTAATTCATTTACCGTCTTATCTAAGTCATTTACATTACGAGCCACATATCGTAAAGCATCTAATCTCCTATTGCCTGAAAGTAGATTTTTTGAACCTAAAGTTGTGGTTGCACCTAAAGTCATAATTATGGTTTCCTTAATCTCACTTTCTTTTATTTTACTATTACGCACCGATAAACCAGTGATTTCATTTACTGCTGCGTTTATTGCTTTCTCAGAAAACAACACAGGCAATTCTTCTATGGTAACCTCTTTAAAATTTTCTTTTGCTAAATCTTTAGCCTTTCTTTTTAGCTCATCAACAGTAAACTTTTTACCATCTTTTTTGACCGCATTAGTTATGGCTGTTTTAAACCCCTGAAGACTGCTTAATACTTTGGTATTAGAGCCTGCTAAACCAGAGAACACTCCATCTAAAGTGGCTATAGCGTTTCCAGCGACTGCTGCTTTAGTTAGGGCTTCATCTTCCGTTAGACCAGCGCGAACTAAATCAGCTCTCATGTCTTCTACTGATTGAGCAGCAGTGCTTGCGTATGAAGCTAGGCCCATGCCATAGCCCCCAGATATTCCTAATGCTTTTGATAATCTTTGACCTCCCTTTATTAAACCAAAAAGGTTGGCTATTGTTTGTACTCCTCCTTGAACTAAACTCCCTCCGCTGTAATTTATTTCTGAGAACTTTACATTCTTTGCTCTTTTTTTTATTTCTTCGAACCTTTCGTCTGATATAATACCTATCATACTAACATTGGTAATAGGGTCTATTACATCTCCTTCCTCTGTTACTATATATTGTTTACCAGCCACCGTCACAGGCTTTCCTTCTGTGACACCTGATCTTTTAACGGGACCTATCTCTATATCTAATGCCTCGCTAGTGTCTAGTAGAGCCTCTGTTACTCCCGCAAAGACACCTTTTTTGTCTGCTCCAAAACCTGTTGATACTTGATCTAGTAAAGAAGTTATTGCTGCTCCAGAATCTAAAGCAAAATTACCTATTGTTGTGGGTATTGTTTTAGCTGCTTCTCCTAGTTCTGTAAAAATTCTTATGGCTCCACCTTTTTGTCCCGCCTCATAAACATTTTTTCTTCTCTGTAAGTCTAAGTCAAAAGTAAGTTCCTTGTATTTAGGAAATAAAGAGCCCATCTTATTTAACAGGTTAGTCTCCTCTATTAGCCTAGCTTCAAGTTGTTTTTTAATATTTAAAAGCTGCAGTTTATCTTTAGGATCTTTTGCTAATTCTAATTTTGAGTCGACAGTAGAAATATCTTGTCTTAAATTATTCATTACCTCCATCTTATATGAAAGTAATTTCTCTGTATCTTTTTTCTCTTGATCAAAAACCTCGCCTTCATCGGTGGCAATAATATCTTTTATAAACTTAAAAGACGCTGTTTCTTCTCTTTGAGTCTTTGATTCCCACTTACTGTAATCCTCTTGATCTATTTTTAATTCATCAAGTATATTTTTTTTAACAGCAGTTGGCTTTATCTCTACCCCTTCTTCTACTTCTCTTTCAACGGGCTTTAAAATTGGTGACTGAAGATCAGTCTGTATATTTTGCGATGCATTGTTGGTAAGAAACATATTATATTCCGAAGCAATATCCGCGGCTTCTGACCCTAACGTTTGCTTGTTTCCAAACTTTCTTTCTCTTAAAACCGCATCTACATTAACACCTTTACCTTCTAAGAAAGCTCTCTGTTCCGATGTTTGTTCTGGTGTAATTTCTACTGTCTCCTCTTCTAATACCTCGGGGATTTCATCAACTACGTTAGTTTGTTGTTGCTCTTGCGTTGGCTCAGGAAAAACAAAATCTTTTTGCAGTACCTCTAAATCATTTGTATTTAATTCTTGCTGAACAGATGGTTCTTCAGATGCAGAAACTAATTCCTTAACAACTTTTTTTTTAAACACACCCTCTGCTACTAACTCTTCAAACCTTTCGCCATATTCTTCACGTAATTTAGCTTCACTTATTTCTGAACCATTAGGGGTGGTATATATTTCTTCCATAATTGTTGTTACTCAAAAATAGATTTATCAAATGCCGTGCCTTTAGCTATTGAATTGAATATCTGTTTTATGGCATCTATATAATTTGCTTTATCTGCGTCAGTATTATTGCTTGGTAATAATAAAGTTCCCTCAAATATACTTGGTATAGTAAGTTCTAATCCAGAAGTTGTTGCCCTACTCCTAACGTCTAAATTAGGAAGATCACGTTTTAATAATTGAAACGCATTTTCTGCATTTTGAGCCATATCAGAAGCTCTTTGTAAACTAGCATTTGATGGGTCGGAAAATTTAAAACTCATATCAACGTCAGCTATTATGTCTTTTAATGGCTTTTCATCACCAGTTTTTTCTCCTAAAACCTCCGCTGAATCAAAGTCTTGTTCTATAGTAACTTGCGCTTCTGTTTTACCAGCGACTGAAGCGCCTCTATAATTTGGATTATCAATTAGCCTTTGTTGATTAGGCACACCTTTATCATCTACATCGTTAGGGTCGTAGTTAGGATTTTCAATTTTTCTAGTTGTAAACCCTCCTTGCTTATTATAGTCAGTTAGTAATTCTTCATACGATCCTTTTACATTAGGGAAAAACAGTTCGACCATAACCTCGCCTGCTTTATTAGGATCAGATATATCATAAGGAATAGCTTCAGTAATCCCTCCTTCTGAATTAATTCTTGTTACTGTCAAAGTTTTGCCATCTTCTGACCGTTGAGCATTTTTTATATTTTGAATACCTGGTGATTTTCCATATATAACATTTGCCCCTTGTATCATTGCATCAATAGAAGCTTGAGCTGTAGAAGTATCTCCAGATATTACATTGTCTATACTTTTTAAGTACCCTATCTCTTTATTTCTTAAAGACTTAGATTTTTTATCTCCTGAACTTAAACTCGTAACTGTTTTGTCGGGGGCCTCTTTTCTTTCTCCACCCAACGCCGCTTCAAACTGAGCTTCGGCATATTTGTTTGCAGCTTCTAGTTGTTTTTTTCCATTAGGTGTATCAAAATTATTTGTTCCGTCAGGATTGAGAAGTATTAAATGTGGGTTGTTAATTGCTTCTGTTTCATCATATGTAAAATCATAGGACGTTCCATTTGGTGCAACTCCTATATTTCCTGTAAGAATACTAGATACGTTATCTGGATTAACAGTAAAAGATGAAACCATATCTGCCTTAGCTTTATTTAATAGTGCTTGTTCGGCAACTCCTAATTCCCCTTTTTGTAACGCTTGAAAAAATTGTTTTGTTGTACGCCCGTTACTTTCTTGTATTAGGGTTGCTCCTAAACCTTCGACTGCATTATTTACAGCTCCATTTAAATCAAAACTATTATATTGACGAGTAGCTTGCTGAACTAGCTCTGATGCGTTTGCATAATCATTTGGATCAGTTGATATTGCCCCTGTTTTTTTATCTCTTCTAGCTACATTTACTTCTCCTGTTAAAGGATTAATATAAGCACCGTTATTAGCAAAATTTAAATAACCTTCTGTTTGTTGTCGCATAAAGTTTTCTTTAGCCTGACTTTCTCCTGCTCCAAAACGACGCATGGCCTCATCATAACCTTCATTAAACTTTTTTCCCGCCTCAAACATTAAATCTGTACCTTGGGTTGCATTTGCACGGAATTGATAAAAATCTCTTTCTGACATGTTCCCTCCTTTTAATAGACGCTCTGCTTCTCGCATAGCATTTCCTGCATCAGAAGAGAAGTCGCTCATAAATCTATTAGACTCCGCGTTGGTTCCTTGAGGTTGGTTTAAAAGATCTTTTTTGTATTTAGCAAGATTTTCATCAATTTTATCTTTTCTTGATTGACGATCTTTTACTTCATCATCAATACTTTGACCCATCTTTTCACCTACACTTTGCCAATCTATTTGTAAAGGCTTTGAATCTCTAACGTAACCGTAACCTGTTGCCATAATTTATTAATTAATTAGATAGTTAGGATCATCAAACACTTCGTCAAACTCTGTTGCTACTTCGACAGAATTAGGATTAAAAACAGGTTGGGCGCTAACAGATCCAAAAACACTTTCAAAAGTTGGATCTTCTCCTGCAGATAAGAGACTATTTAAATTAGTGGCATCTCCGCCTCCATAAAGCCCAGGTATTTTCATTGCTTGTGTTCCTAAGTTAACTAATCCACCGACACCTTGCTTATTAGCCGCTGCTCTTGCCGCTCTTGCATCCGCTGCAATTTGTTGCTGCCCTTGTGCCTCCCCTAAATCTAAGTTTATTTTTGCGTTATTTAATCTCACGTCTTCACTCGCTACTAATCTATCTAATGCTTGCATCTCTTTTCCCATAGCCGTTCTTGTTTTAGCTTGTTGAGCCTGGTTGTATATAGCTGCTCTACCCGCTAATTCCGCTGCACCTCTTTCACCTGCTTGTCCTGCTTGAACTATAGATCCTAGACCTGATAAAGCTGCTTCTCTTTCAAGCTCGTAAGGTTCTTTTTGAACAGACAATCCTTCATAGAAGTTTGTTTCTAATTTTGATTTAGCTTCTGCCATTGATTTTGCTGCCGCCCTTTCCGCATCTTGTTGCATTTTTCTTTGCTTTCCCGCTTGCAAAAAACTCGCCCCTGAACCTAGAGCTGAAACTCCAGCAGATATTGCCATTGCTGTTCCTGTTGCTATTGCCATATTATAATACTTTAATCATTTCTTGTGTGTAATTGTCTGCTTCGGTGTAACCTAAATTTTTATATGTTTCAACTAAGCCTTTGTGTTTTATTAACGCATATGCATATTTACTTCCCCCTGCCTTACATGCTTGTGTTAATGACTCAACTAATAAGTTAACAGCATTGTGTTTGGCTTTTTTGTCTTCGTAGTTTTTATTTGATATGATCCAGTCCACCCAAGCTACTTTTGAATTAGTTATATATATAAACCCTGCGCAAACAGGAATGTCATTGTCTAATACTATTAATCCACCTTCTCCTTCATCTGGCAAAAAATCCTTTGCCGGAGGCTCCCATCCCCAGTCTTTCCACCAACCTAATAATACGCTATCGTAGTCAGTAGAATTTAGTTTACGAATATTAAACTCCATACACTAACAAAGATACTAATTTTTATGGATAGCTTTTCATTAACTCAGCTTGCACAGCAAAGAGCTCTGTAGGTGATGGACCTGTGTTTTCTAATACAAACCTACAGAAGTGTCCTAATAAACCATAAGACTCAGCTGTATTATTCTTAACACCTATCACGTAAGGATTAGCAACATCAGGGCCTGTAGCTCCATTAATACTTGCGTCTATTACTATGTTGTTTATATTCTGAACTAGGTTAATGTTAATCTGAATTACTTGCCCAGCTAGCATTGGGGTGTTTGTTATTTCATTGTTATAATATAAAAAGTCTCCTATACTAAGTATAGATCCAATACTAAAACCAGGGTTGGATATAAAATCAAATTGTCTTGTTGATGGTAATCCACTAAAACTGTCTGCTCTCCCTATACCATTTATAGATCTAGAAGCAAAATTAGAAATAACCGTAGGCGATGCAGTAGTGTTTTTAACGGCTGCATACCAAGACCCTTCTTTTAACTCAAACCACTCATTGCTTATAAACCCGTCATTTTGCAAATCAGTATTAAGTGTGACGGTCCAAGGCTCGTCTGATTGAAGATTAATAGTTTGAAATATTTTTGTTGTAATCGGAAGTTCATTTATAACGCTTGTTAAAGTAGAGTTATACTGTACATCATAAAAATTATTTCTTAACTCGTTAGTATTATGTCTATATAAGTTAGCTCCTGAAAATGTATAAAAATAGTTATTCATACCCACCATGTAGTCAGGATTATATGAATAAAATGATGGCCAGCCTTTAGAATTTTCGCTATATGATAAAGTAAACTGAGCTCCATTAGGGATAAGGGGCGCTGGAACCGGATTACTAGCAATAGGGGTAGGCCCTGGGGTTACGGTTGGAAAAGGAGTTGGTGTAGGCGTAGGCACAGGCGTAGCCGTAGGCGTAGGCGTGGGTATAAGTGTTGCTGTAGGAACCGGTGTAGGTGTTCCTGTAACACATGTTCCTACTATACATATTTGAATCCCTCCATAAGCTACGTTTGCGTAAGGGTTTTGTCTATCAGTTCCAACGGGTCGTAGCGTTACAATATTATAGAATCCTTTTTTAAGAATAGTTCCTACATTATTAGCAAAAGTTGTTACAGGTGTGTTTGTGTAATCTGCTATTGCGCTTACACCAGGTGGAAAGGACCATCCATTTACAAAATTAATCACGACAATACCATTTGAATCAGTGACATATCCCATCGCTTGGATATTTTCAGTCGCACTATAAAACCCTTGGTCCGCCGCCTCTATAAAAGGTCTGTTTGTATTGTCAAAAACTAAATCACATGGAAGAGAAAAATTTGTTATACTTCCAATCTCAAGCTTACCCCAGCCAAAAGGATCATTCGGACCATTAACAAGATCTAATGATAACTGGCCAATACTTTGACCCGTTGAAACAGCTTGTCCGCAATACCTAAATACACTCATAGACGCAAAATTACAACTTTATTTTTTAATTTTTTTTTATATAACTCCTTCTAGTTTTTTATCCCATCCGTTTGTTTTTGAATAAGACCATATAATCCATGTGGCTGGTTTTACTATACTTTCGTTTATTAAAAATGAATGGGTTTTAGGCCCGTGGCTTATAATACTATTAAACTCTAAGTAGTCTTTTCGGTAGATCTCTTCTCCATTAATATTTAATAAAATTAAAGCAGCGAACTCATAATCTTGTTTAGAAAAAAAAGATTTCTTAAACTCTAAAGAATATTTAAATTTAGGAGAATAAATGTCACTCGGTTTTCCAGGAGGACTAAAGTTTTTATTACATGCGTTTGTAGTTGCCCTATCTTTAAATCGTATACCAGCGTATAACTCATAATCTGCTATCGTCCTTGCACTACCTATATTATACTTCTCAAAACTTTTAGCGTTACATGGAGAACATACTTCCCCATCTATTCCTAATAAATTTCGCGTTCTAGAATGAGCGCGTGTATTTTTATCAGTCCATTTTTTATCATCATCCCAGTGTTTATTACGCCCTACCCTTGTATATTCGTGCCACGCTATTATTTTATGAGGATGAAATAAATCATACCCGTGTGTATACGCTCTAACTGTTATTGTTATTTCTTCTCCATGAAAATAAAACAATGGATCGTGTTGGACTTCTTTACTAAATTCTCCTAATGTAAAAGCAAAGTGAGCTGAGTAGAATCGAGCTTTTATAGGGCTAATAGGATTGTCTTTTATATGATAAGGCATAAAAAAAACAACACCTTCTGGTGTAAATTTATCAAAAGACATACCCCATGGTTGATCATGTCTTTCTTCTGGATCTTTTTTAGGATTGTAAGATGGAATGTAACCAGTCAACAAAGGTTTGTTATATCCTTGAGACTGTAAATCTTTTAACATACTTATCGATAAAGTATCCCAACCCTTTACAAAGCGATGATGAGAGTCTAATTGTAAAGTATATTTTTGGCCCTCGTAATGTTGTTGTATTTGGTTTCTTGCCCAACATGCCCCTTGTGACTCTTGGTGAGGAATATCAATAATTATAAACCTACTGTCTTTAGAATATTTTTTTAAGCTATCCCATTTATCTTCTTTTCTGTATTGGTGAGCTATACATATTGTTAAGTTAGCGGGGTTATCAGCATTAGCTAATAAATCATCAATCGTAGGTATAAGTTCAGGATCACGATAGCTCGCAATTTGTATAAATATAGATTCCATTTAATTTAATTTGATTTAATTTTATTATTATATCTAAAGTAATAAATTATCGGCTAGTTTGTCCAAACTTTTATGCTGTATTATGAATTAGTGCATTGATTACAGCTTTCTACTTTATTCATACCTAGTGCATCAACAGTAGCTTGACCACTAAAAGGTATTGTTGTTTTAGTTATCACATAACACCTTTGAGTTGTAGGTAAATAAACAATGTCGTTTATATCGAACCCTTGACTAAGCCAAAAGATAAAGGGTCTAGCTGTTTGATAGAATTCTAAAGAAATACCAAAGTCAACGCATGGAACTAATATATAGCGATTAAGATTCCCGCAACCTTGAGCACAACCTGTAAATAAAGGGCTACCCGGCAAGTTTAAGTATGCATCTCCGCATGGAGAACTAGGTTTAGCAGGATAGGCTGATTTTCCTGTTTCAGTAGTAGATCCAGATATAGTGTATACATCATTTGATACAATAATCCTTGTACCTAGAGGATACGTTTCTTCTGTCTCCATACTATATTCAATTAAAGTCTGGCAGTTTTTTATTAAGTAAAAGTTTTTATTTGAAACTGTTGGACACCCTAAGGAACCTGAAATTAATTGAGGAAATATCTCTAAAGAAGGGTTAATAAATACTGCGGGAGGGTTTAAAAAACTTGGAATGTACTTATAATAACAACCAGAGTTTGGATCGATAAATTGTTGTTGATCCTGAAATCCTGTTCCTGTATGGAATATATATCTAAACTCAGTAGTGTTACAAGGAGCACACGGTGTAAGTCTATAATAATATCCAGCTACTGTCGGCACAGGAGTAGGCGCTGGAGTCGGCACTGGAGTCGGCACTGGAGTCGGCACGGGTGGGTTAGTTGGCACTGGAGTTGGAAAATTAGTTGGGACCGGTGTAGGCACAGGCGTAGGCGTAATAGTTGGCGTAGGCGTAGGCGTAGGCGTAGGTGTTGCTGAACAATTACACGTAATAGACACTCCTAAAAGTCCGTTTATCTGTTCTCTTGATATTATGTTATCTGAATACCAGCCGTCTGTCGCTATCTGTGTTAGTGCTGCATCAGTATATACTGTAGTCGCGCTGCTAAATGTTGCGGTGTCAAAAAAATATGTTCCTGTTGCCATAATTATTTATTTTATACTGGGCATGATACTGTAGCAGTCCAAGCTGTTCCTGGAACGGGAGCAAAAACTTTTAACACAGCTTGCTGAGTTGATGTTGTTTTGTTAAATGTTGCACTTCCATTCCCTGGGGCTGTTATTGTTGCAGCTGGTTCTCCCAAATTAGCCAAAGCATTATTTAAAGACCCTTGTTGCGACTGAGGACTATTGCTTCTATACCCTGTATCTATAACCACAACTCCATCAAATTCAAGTGTAAATCTATCAGGAACCGTATACGCATCAAAGTCCATAGTTACCACGCCTGTTGTTGAGCCTAATTCTATAATTTGGGTGTCTGGGTACGCTTTTCCTCCACTATAATTTGTTCCAAAATTACATTGAATTATTGGGCCTACTGGTAATGCACCACAACACGCATCAAAGTCAGATGTACCTGTATTTAATATTACTTGTGTTGGTTTTCTATAGTCCCAAATTAAATATAAATTACTTCCTGTATTATTAGGCATAGCAAACTGAGCCGAATGTTTGTCTCCTGTTGTCACTATAGGAGTGGCAATGGTAGATAATCCAAATAACGTTAATATATCATTAGAAGTGTTTCCATAAACCGTGTCAGTTCTTAAATATCTAAATTTATTTGCAGTAGTGCTAAAGACAAAATTGTCACTTAATATCTTATTACTAATAATATTTACTAAAGCTCCTTCATTAGGAATTATTCCTGCTCCAATAGGTCCTGTTACTGTATCAAACTGAGATACTATAGGTGTAGAAGAAGTATCAGAAGAAAAAGTTATTTGTGTCGAATGTAGCGGTGATGTAAATGTATTATCCGTCCAAGAATATTGATTATGGATAAACTGCCCCCCGTCATTACCACTTGTTAGAGCTATATTATATATTGTCAATGTGTTTTCTGCTGGACATTCTGTTGTTATTTCTATTGTATCTGGCGTTACAGAACTAGTAGTCACCCTTAATGTAACTTGAGTTGCATCTACTATGTTTTTATTAACAAATAAAGTTCCGCTTATAAACACTAAACCTGTTGTGTAAGTTACATTATTATAAATTGCTTCAATAGTATATCCTACACCAGTGTTTGTTTCTTCAGTATCAATAGGTAATCCTAGTTCAGTAACTATTTGCTGTAATCCATTGCCTGTGCTTGGAGTATTTATTTGAGTTATTAACGCATCTTCTTCAGCGTTTGGAATAACATAATTAATAGCTACTGTACCAATTTCTTGAGTAACATTAACACAATAAACAGTTTCTTGTCCTGGATTTACTAAAATATTTTCTGTTAATCCACAAGGAGAACAATTAGTAAACCCAGGTATGTTTTCACCATTTGAAGCCAACACAAACTCATTCATGTAGGGGTCATAGCCTCCTAGTTTTTGATTTCCAATAGTATTTATAAAAAAGTCCCTAAACCATCCTCGCATTCCAGCTTCAGATATTACCGCTAAAGCCTCGGGGCCTGACTCACCACCACGCAGTCTTAAAACTGCACCTCTTTTAGCGTCTGTAAAAAACTTATCTGCTCCATATACCGCAAAACTCTCTGGGTTATTACTGATACCAAACTCTTCGTCTCTTGCGATCTGCTGCCCTAAGACGGTAGGAACAGATGTTAACACTCCCCCTCCTGATGCATCGGTTAAAATATCTTTACCTTGGAGAACGTAAGAGATTTTATCTTCTTGTAAAGTTAATATATCTGTACGTCTTGCGTGAAGCCTCTCTATAGGGCCATACAGGTCCTCTAGTGGCTTAAAATTTAATAACCCAAGGTTGAACTCGTTTAACTTATTTACATTTGACTCATCATTAAATATACCGCTGTATGTTAAGTCTGCAAATCGATGTGCTTTTTTGAATATTTGAGCAGATGTTGTGGTGACTCTGTTCCCAAAGTTCATTTCTTTTCCATTAATGGAATCCCGCATTTTATAACTCTCGATACCATTTCCAAAAGCTATACAGTTTGAAAATCCAGTATCTACTATAGCTGCCTGCGGCGTTATTGTTCCAGTGTTTTGAAAATCAATAACTTGGTTTTGTAAATTTCCTTGGTGCTGACCCTGATTGTCTATTGCAAAAGACAAATCGTTTTCATACCATACATCATCCAACGCATCTTGAGCTAAAGTTTCAAAAACAACAGTCGTTTCCGCTCTAACCACCTCTATTCTTAAAGTAGTAAAACTTTTTGTTCTTGAACCACTTCCAGCTGCCTCTGCGCCTGTAGCCATTAAGTAAGTGGCGCCATTAGAAGTGTCTTTGTAAAATCTATAAAATAAAGTACCGAATGATGCATTAATTTGGGAATTACCTTCCCTTATTAAAGATTCTGGTGGACCCGTGCTTCCTGAGGCTATTGTGTTGTCATAAGACGTTAAGTAATTAGGCGCATTACATGCCGCCCTTGGCCACCCATTACATGACTGTCCTGTGTCAAGTAAAGACGCCACGTTGTCACCGTCAAAAAAATCTTTAAAATTATCATAGTCTTGAGTAGCTTCTAAGTTTAATGTTAATGTGTACTCTCTATGCTCTAACCCATTACTTCTTCCGGTACGCCGAGTGGTATGCTCAATAGTTACCTTGCTGCCTGCGGGCAATGTATAGTCTATGTTTTGTGTTGCCCCTGTACCGGTGGGGTTTAGTACTGTAACTGCTGCTGCTGGGACTCCATATACTCCCCTTCTATCTGAAATAACAGTTATTAAATTTCCACGTACTATGTTTCCTCCCGCACTCAAATCATTAGTAACCGCAAAATTATTAGGGTTAATCTTCATATAGACTCCACCAGGAATAGCAATATTTGCACCATCTACACCAGGTTGCAAAGGATCTTGAATTTCTAAAAACTGTGAGTTTTGTACTTTTTTTTCTAAAACAGTAGTAAAAGCACAATTTCTTAATGCTCCATTTGTGTCTGATTTTACAATCAACCTATCACCCTCTTCTATTTTTTTAGCGTTTTCTCCTTCGAGTAAAAAATAAACAGAATTACTATCTGAGTCTTCAAAATAAACATTAGTATATATTGTGTTGTAAGTGTCTTTATCAGCTTTAATAACAAACTTATATCGAGTAGCCCAATAAGGAGCTATTTGAGCAGGAGTTACATTCCCCCCAGGAATAGTTACTTCTATTTTGTTTTTTGTATTAGAGGAACCACACGAAACGTGAACCGTATTAAATGGACTAACCAAAGCCGTGGATGCCCTATTAAAACTATCCATATAAACTATACCTATTTCATAACCTCTATTAGAGTGTAATGAATAATTGTTTGACGCCTTAGTGTATTGAGCATCTGAAAAGGTTAAAGTATAGTATTCATAAAACGTTTGAGTTGGTGTATTAATATTATCCACATATTCCATTGCAGGAAACTGAAAGCCTATTTCGTTACTGCTTGTTGAAGAAAATATTTGTATTGGTTGATCAACTGCGCTAATACCACTCGCTTTTTTTAAATAAGCATCAAGCTGATTAGGTACCTCACAATTAAATATGTCTGTAAATGTTGATCCTGTACACGAATTAGCAACTGTTTTAATATTAGTCGGTGAACCAACTTTGTCAATAAAATCAGCACTTTGAGCTAACGAATAAACAGATGTAAATGTTTGTGGAAGAATATAAAAAAAAGTTATTGTAGTCCCAATAGTTGTTTCTGTAGGAAAAGGACTTTGTCCTTGAAAAGCAAAATGCTGAAACTGAACTGTTACTGTTAAAGATGCTCCTTTAATTAATGTTGTAGGATCAAGCGTCACATTAACTCTAGCTTGAGGTATTGCAAGATACCCACCTAAATCATACCCGCCATCTACACGAAGAGTTGTTAAATTAGTTAATCCTATTTCGTCTTGTACAAGGGCTGTTTCAAAATTAAATTGAACCGCATCATTCAATCTATCTACTAAATCATAACCCTCAACATAATTACCGTAAACCATACGGTTGCCCATCAAGGTTTGTGCTTTTGCTAGCAAAGGAACGTTATCATATAATCTTAAAATTTCATACTCTGGTAAAACAGAAAATATTTTCTGATTTTCAAAAGTATAAACTGAGACATCATTGTTTGCTAAACCTAAATCTAACTTATTTAAACTCTCTACTATTTTTATCGTAGGATCATTAAACTCTTTAAATAATATTTCAATCGCTTTTACTAAAGGACCGCCTGTGTTATATGAAATCCTAACAGCATTACTCGTGTTTAACATGCCGTCATTTAAAAAACTGCTTATACTAAAGCTAAACGTTGATGAGGTAAAAGCTGGTGCGCTAAACTGAGATGTAGCTGAGAATTCTCCATCTGCATACTGATATCTATATCCGAAACATAAAAATCTATCTTCTAAATAATTATTACTTCTACCTGTTGTAAAAGGCGTAACAATAGGAGCTCCAGCTGGTGGTTTTTTAATTACCAATAAAGACTCTGCGGAAAATTGATCTATGTATGCTGCCATAATTTATGATAAAGTATAAGTTACATTTTCCGTTAATGTTATTCCTGTTAAAGTTACTGTTCCTCCTGATTCAGCTAGTATAGCATCTCCATTCCCATCTGTATAACCAATTAAAGTAGCATATGTAACTAACCAGGTTCCTTGTGTTCCGTTGTCTCCAACTATAGATCCTGAAATAGATGAACCCCCAGGGTTTCCTATTGTATTACTATTTATAAGACCTATGGTAGTGATACCTGTGCTAATGTTTGTTTCAAATTGTGTAAGCGCTAAACCAGCAGCGGTGTTAGCTCCTTGAATACCATACCCTTTAGTAATCGGTAAAGTTTGGAGTGTCGTGTAACAATCTACTCCAGGTAAAGGTATTTGTGTTGTTGTGGGTTGTACACCAGTTCCAATCGGTTGTAGAGCTAAAGGGCACCCAAAGATAGTTCCTTGATGAAATCCAATTGTTTCTACTGCACCCAATGTAGATCTACCTGCTTTAAACCTCCATAATCCTGTTTGTGTAGCTGGTGGTACACCTCCAAGTAAAGGTTCTCCGTAGGTATTTTTAATATTTATAAAACGTGGAGGATTAAAGTTGTCTGTAAAAAACAACAAGTCTCCTGCCATATCTGCTGAGGTTATTAAATTAACAGGATTAAAGTTTAAAGTTGTAAGTATTCCTGAACCATCGTCTGTACTTACGACGTGATAAGTAACTTGTGAGGTCGTTGTGTTAAATGAACATATCATATCACATTTACCTGTGTCTGCTAAAGTAAATGTAGGGTCGTGTACAAACCAATATATCGTCTCATTAGCACTATCTTTAAACACACCAATAGCTCTTGCGTTTTGACTTAAAGAGGTTTGATCTAAAAAAAACAACATTGTTAACTTTGTGTTTCCCTTAGCATTTTCCACAGACCCTATCTCTGACGCTTCGGTAGATCCCAACCTTACGTTGAGTGCATCTTCATATTCGCCATTTGGTATAAGCCTTTCATCAAGGCTTTTATTCATACGGCCAGCAATAAAATTTCTTTGCGTTCTTGCCATTTTATTTTATCCACTTGTTTTCACCCCTCATATTCATTAACAATCTTCCTGGGTGAATGTTACTTAACCGTATTTTTGCATTACGAAGCAATGCAGTTTTGTCTTTTTTTGCTCTATTTACTATATACTCTTGAACTCCAAATTTACTGTTTAGTATAGCGTATTTAATATAGGCGTAAATGTAATCTTCAAATAATTTATTTAAAGTAATTAACGAATCATCTCCTCCTTCCATACCATCCGATATATATTCTAAAATACACTGTTCATTTGCCATGGTAGAATCAAAATTTATAACACCTGCTTTTTTATCTATAGTAAAAGTAGGATTCATATTAGCTGTCTCTGTATTTAAACCATATCGAGCGCCAATATTAGTCATATAAAAATCTTCATTGTATTGAGAATTATTGTTTGAGTCTAAGTTTGCTTGGTTTAAATATATACTGTTTAATGATCCATCGGTTCTAGAAGAGTCTAATGTAGATGTTTGTCTATTCACGTTGTCAGAAGCGTCATAGGTAAAACTAGCAGTAGCAGTTTGCACATAGGAAAGAGCTGATTGAACTTGAATGTTTTCTAATAGTGGTCTTATTGTGTTGTTTTTAAACAAAGATATTCTTACCCAGTTCACATAGTCTGAAGGTAAAACAAATCTTAAATCGGAATACACTGTAAGTTGCAATGATTTGATTTCTTTAAACGCGTCATAGTTTAATTCTTGGATACCTCTTTTAGCGTGAAACAAAATCTTAAACCTTTCTTCGTTATTTACTAAAGAGTGGTTTCCATCAAACATTAATAAAAAATTATTTACAACATCTGTTAAACTTACATACTGATAGGATCCCCAATTTAAATCTGTAGGTGCAACCCCATCATTTGTGTAATACTTTTTCTGATCTATATAAGCCATAATTATTGTTCTTTATTTTGCGTTTGTTCTTCTACTTGACCAAATTTAAACACATCTCCTTCTCTTATGGATATTCCTGCATATTGCAATATTTTAGACACCAAGTCATTACCATCGTCCAGAGGTAATTCAAAGTCTTGATAATCCGCTTGACTTTGATCAAATATAGGGTCACCATTAGATATGGTGGTAAAAGTCCAATTAGGATCTTTAGGATACCTTATGTATTGAGCAACTACTTGACCCATAGAAGATATAGAGTTTGGATGCAAACTTATGTTATTAGCTTCTTGCGTGTACGCTGGGTAGGTCAGGTTAGGAGCGGTCAGTAAAGAATTATTAAGCATTGTTATTTTGCTGTTATTTACTAGTTCAGCTTCAGCTGACAAATTTGTGGTAGAGTAAATCTTGTAATTTTTTCCTGTAGCTGTTATAAGAGTTGTATTAACAGTAAGAGTTGTGGTGTTTACAAAACCAGTAATTAACGCAGTAGTTACCGCGTTATTGTTCAACACTATAGAAACCGAGTTACCTACTAAATTAGCATTAAATGTTGCTGCTGCATCTATAAGTTGATTCCCGGCTGCTGCACCAGCTACAGCTGTATTAATCCCTGTTGCTGTAATACTTGAATATATTAATACTTTATTTAAAAGATAATAATCAAACCCTGTTGTGGATTCAGAAGGTAATGTGTATACATTATTTAAACCAGATGGTGCCGTGGTAGTGGCTGTGGTATATGTTTGAGCAAGACTTCCAGTTGCTGAAAAAGTATCTATTACTTCTTCATATCCTTTTTTTAAATCTGCATATCCAGTGCCAGACATCCTAGAGTTTTCGTCATTTATTTGCTGGTTGTATTGAAAAAAATACTCGTCAAACAAATCTAATTGTGCCTGTTTAGCAAATAGGTTAAAATCATTAGGAGATAAATAACCGTAATTGTTTTTATTAATTATTGCTAAAACTGTATTCCGTACAGAATTTATCATTGTTATTCTTTTACACAAAGATAAGTAAAAAAAAAAGAGGTCAATTTTCGTTGACCCCTCTTAAAAAATTAAATTATTTCTCTTTATATTACTCTTAGTATAAAGAAGTTTTGACCCGCTAACGGACCATCGTTAACATTACCTGCTGTGACTTCAGTATTTAAAACTCCTGGAAATTCAAATGTAACATTTGGCCAAGGTGTTTGTTGTGATCCAACAACTGCTGTCTGAAGACCATTCCTCATGTCTTCGTTTGAACCTGTTGAAGACGTATAAG
>Ga0209634_1001364_pt1 | contig 17844 bp, 18 predicted proteins | sample LinPmetageLP40_FD_184043 | JGI IMG/M metagenome (GOLD analysis project Ga0209634, IMG submission 184043) | Marine viral communities from the Pacific Ocean - LP-40 (SPAdes) (version 2) | ecosystem: Environmental > Aquatic > Marine > Oceanic | place: Pacific Ocean | collected 2010-08-26 | reverse complement strand
TGAGTCCAGCGCTGTAGAATTGATCTTAGCGGCAGCTTTCTCCTTTAGTTTCTTAAAATTAATTTGACCTGATGCGGAGAAAAAACAGGCGAGAATTATAAAAAAAATGAGTGTTCGTTTCATAGGTATCTACACTATAGGTTTATGAAACATTAAATATCTCATTTAAAACAATGACAATCAACCGGTTGTAGCAGAAAACAATTTGTGAAGTTCTAATACTTTGGGAAGCAAAAGCGATTGCTCATCATTTCTTATCATGTAGTCTGAGATTTCCATTGCCTTCTCCACTGGTATTTGCTTGGAAATAATCTCTTTCACTTGATCTTCTCCTCTCTCGGGGTCGCGCTTGAGCACGCGTGCGATCCGCACCTCTTCTGGTGCGATGACCAATATCGTCTTATCCATTTCTCGGTGGCTACCGGCCTCATACATCAGAGCTGCTTCCTTAATCAAATATGGGGCTTCTTGATGATCCATCACCCATTCGTGGTAGTCATAGGCCACCATGGGGTGTACTAGGTTGTTCAAGATACTTAACTTGCGCTGATCATGGAAAACATGCTCCGCCAAATACTGACGATCCAGCCCCTCTTCATTGTATGCCTTTTCAGAAAACGCAGCAATGACATCTTCTTTTAACTCTTCGTCATTGTTCATCAACCATTTGGCGCGATCATCTGCATTGTATATAGGAATCCCCAATGTTTTGAATATTTCGCAGACAGTGCTTTTGCCAGCACCAATTCCTCCTGTGACTCCTATTTGATCTGGTCGCTTACTCATAGATTACTTTCAAAAGTGTAGAAGTACTGTCCAATTGGATCGATGAAATCACCTCAGGATAGTGCTGAATAAACAGTTGAACGGTTGAGTCCGTCCTATTGAGTGTTTCGGGCAATGCGACTACCTGTATTGCCTCTTTGTCCACAACGGCCTGTGCAGACCTGGGCAAGGTATAAACTACACGCACGGTGCTATCCAAGGCATAAATACCTCTATCTATACTGTCCAGTTGAGCCAATTTCATGTTATAAGACACTGTCACAAATTCTTCAACATCAAACCGGACATTGATATTGGGCGGATCGACTTTAAGCAAAGATTGCTGATACCCGCGTATTTCAAAATTGATAGATTCATCAAATGGCTCATCTATCTTTTGCTGACCAACTCTGATAGGCAGGTTGATCGGTAATTGTTTGATAATGGATTGCGGACCGGTGATCGTCACAGAATCAGGGCTCACCATTATGGTGCTGGTGATTTTAAAATTTGACTTTAAATCAATAGACAAACTGTCAGCATACACCCCGAATGTACGTGCGGCTTTGGGTTCAATATTGAGATATAGTGTATCAGAGATCACATAGTTGACTTGAAGCCGTGGCAACTGGTCATTGATATTGGCCAACAATGTTGACCCCATAATTTTGGGGGTAGTAGCAGGTGACTCAAGGTGTATTCTGACAGGATTGAGTCCCAATGAGAAAGTCTTTCGAAAGATATTCCAGCCAATACCACTAATGTTGATCTGCACTTCGTCAGGAAGTTCATCGATGATCACATAATTTTCCTTTGGAAAATCAAATGCTATTGGATAGGTGAGGTTGGTCGAATAGTTTTTGTTCAAAGATTGGAATAACCAGAATATCGAAGCTGCAAGAATAGATAGCAAAATCGCCTTCCAGTTACTCCCATTAGGAGAACGCATGTTTTGAAATATTTTATTGATGCGTCCCACCTTTATCTATTTATCGCTTTCTATTGTAACAGTTGAGTCCTTAGAAATAGCTGTTTTCTGAAAAGTAATCTTACTTCCTCTATCGACATCCAAAGTCACTGACGTGTCGTTGACCTCCACTACTTTTCCCTGGATACCACCGATGGTCACGACCGCATCTCCTTTTTTTATTTCTTCGATAAATTTCTTTTGATCCTTTTGCTTCTTCTGCTGAGGTCTGATCATAAAAAAGTAAAAGACCAATGCGATCCCCGCAAAGAAAATAATGTTTTGAATACCGAAGCCAGAACCTGGTTCTGCTTGTAGCAATATTGAGTTTAACATGTTATATTTTATAATTTGAACAAAATAAACGAATAAAAACAAACATCCCAACCCCTTCGAGAAAGGATTGGGATGTTTATATCGTTAGTTTAAAAAGCCCGCTTATTTCACAGGTCCATCAGATTTGAAATTAGGGTCTTTCTCTGCTGGAGTTACCAACGCTTTGATTTTCAATCTTGTTTGCTTAGGCCAAGTGTTGGCAGTAATTGTAACCGTTTTGTTCTGTACATTGGGCTTACCCTTACTGTTGAACTTAGCTGTTACGATTCCCTCTCCACCAACTGGAATTGGTTCTTTCGACCAAGTAGGAACAGTACACCCACAAGAACCAGTAGCATTTTGAATAATCAAAGGTGCTTCTCCATTGTTCGTGAATTTGAAAGTATGCTCTACAACATCTCCTTCATTGATTGTTCCGAAGTCATGCTCTGTACTTGCAAATTCAAATACTGGAAGAGGTCCTTCAGGCTTTTCTTCTTTCACAGGTGCATCAGCCACAGGTGTGAGTCCATTACCAGCTGATAGTGATTCCAATTTGCTTTCCAGTTCAGCAATTTTTTTCTCTTGTTCTTTGTTGCCACAGCTTGTCAATCCTACAACAAGGATCGCTGCAACAAACGTCTTCAATACTAGTTTCATTGTATTTATCGGTTTATTGTTAAAAATTATTCTAATTCAAATCTTCGGTCTCACCACTCTTGATGTGTCCGATCAATTCATCAACATCTGCCAACAGCCTTTCTGCTTTTTCTTTGGCATCATTGACCACTTTTTCTCCCTCGGTCTTGGCGGCTGTCAAAGGAATCTCTTTTCCTTGAACCAAGTCTTCTACCAATTCCTCAAGCATCTTCTTATACGTGTCTAACTTAAAAGACAATTTGTCTCTTGTGTTTGATCCTTTATCAGGTGCGAATAATATTCCAAGGATTGCTCCTGTGGCTGCTCCTGTAAGGAATGCTAATAGCGTATTTGATGATTTTCTACTCATAATATTATTTATTATCAATTAAACCTCGACCACTTTTTCGAATCTTGCCGCTTTCAGTAAGCTCTTTAGAGATTCCGTCAAGAATCCCATTTATAAACTGCTTGCTCTTCGGTGTACTATAGTTCTTCGCCAATTCAATGTATTCATTGATTGTCACTTTGATCGGAATGCTTGTAAAGTTAAGCATTTCAGTGATTGCCATTTCCATAATGATACGATCAACACTGGCCAATCTTTCAACATCCCAGTTCACAGTTTTACTGGCTATCAAGTCTTTATACTCCTGATCGAGGTCGAGGGTTTCCTTGTAAATGCTAACAAAAAACGCTTTGTCCTCCTCCCAGTTATATGACAACTCAGCAGCTTCAAATTCTTCAGCCTGGTCAACATCAATGGCTTTGATCGTTTTCAAAACCAAACTTTTAATGATTGCCTTATTTTCAGACCAATAAAGGTCTTTTTCCTCCATATATGCCGTCACGACTTCACTTTTGAAGACAATGGCTTTGACAACATGCTCGACAATCGCTTTGTCCTGTTCGAATGAAGGAGTTGTCAGCTTCAGGTACTCTTGATACTCCTCAGTATTTCTGATCGTATCTCGATACCATTCTCTGAGCTCGTCATTGAGTCCTCCCCAGTTCAATTGATGCCTCAATATGATGTTTTCAAGCGATTTATTAAACCGAATTGACTTGATTAACACATTATTAACAAAATTCTCGGTCTTGTGTTTCGTATCCGTAGCAGCTATATCAGCGAACTCGGTCAACAATAGCAATATTAACGCATATTGATCAATCAAGCCTTCGGCTTCCTTGACCATGAATTTTTGTATTTGTTTTTGATCCTTTTTCAGATCAGCATAGTACGTGTCAATAGATTCTGTGACTACGCTGTTGATTTTATCTTCAGCACTTGCCTTGACGACTTGTTGTTGCTTATAATATTCTTTAAACAACCCGGTTGCTTCCTTCTTCTGAGCACCCAGAAGTTCTTTATCCTGAACCTCCATGGAGTTGAGATCAGGAGCAAAGGCCGCTGCTATTCTGTCTTTGGCAATACTGAAATTTGAGGCCTTGCATCGCTCTAAGGCGAAAAGGCTCTGCATTGCTTTTATACGTAATGTTCGTCTGTTGAGCATCTATTAAATAAAGAACGTTAATATTTTATTAAATCGAGGTGTTTTACCCATTAATAAGGCAGTTTCACCTTGCCAATCGCATCGATTCTCTCCTCTGCCAACTTAATCGCAGCCTCTTGAGAAGATATTTTTTCCGTGTCAGCCACTTCAAAAATATTCAAACAAGTATCATATATTTTTTCAGCTTGCTTATATGTTTGCTCTCTATTGTAACCACCAAGGTATTCTGCGTACACATTCATCAGTCCTCCGGCATTGATCAAGAAGTCAGGAGCATACACAATGCCCTTGTCCATCAACATGTATCCATGCTTGGTTTCATCTTTGAGCTGATTGTTTGCAGCACCTGCCACAACCTGACATTTCAACCTTCCAATCGTATCATCATTCAAAGTCGCACCGAGTGCGCAAGGTGCATATATATCCATGTCCAGGTCATATATTTCGTCCATTCCCACTGCAGTTGCACCAAACTTGTCCGACATCGTCTTCAACTTATCTTGGGCGATATCAGTAATGAATACTTCTGCATTTTCCTTTTTCAAATAATCTAGCAAATACATCCCAACCTGGCCAACGCCTTGGACGCCTATTCTTTTCCCATTCAAATCATCTGTGCCATACACTTTTTGTGCAGCAGCTTTCATTCCCATGTAAGTTCCATATGCGGTCACTGGTGAAGGATCTCCTCCTCCTCCCATTGTTTCGGGAAGACCGGTAACATGAGTCGTTTCCATGGCGATGTATTCCATGTCACGTGTTTTCATATTGACATCTTCCGCAGTGATATATTTACCTCCTAAACTCTCTATAAATCGGCCAAATCTTCTTAAGAAAGCCTCCGTTTTCATCGTGCTTGCATCACCGATAAGGACCGCTTTACCTCCACCTAAGTTCAATCCCGAGATAGATGCTTTGTAAGTCATGCCTCTTGACAATCTCAAAACATCCGTCAAGGCTTCTTCCTCAGAAGTATATTTCCACATGCGCGTACCGCCTAATGCAGGTCCCAGTACCGTATTGTGAATTCCAATAATCGCTTTTAAACCTGTTGCTTCATCATGACAAAATACTACCTGCTCATGACCCATTGTCGATACTTGAGCAAATAGAGAATTACCTACTGCTTCCATTTCTTTTGTTTCCAACATAATTATTTGTTTATTCTATAATGCCTCCAAAAAAACAAAGGAGAATATTTCTAAAATTGAGCGCAAAATTAGCGTTAATTTTGATCATTATCAATTTTATATCTTACTTCGAACCAATAATCTCTCTCCCCGTAATAGAATCAAGTGAAAGAACTTAGCCATCTCAACAAATACCTTTTCAAGTACAAATTTCACTTGGCCTTGGGTATTGTATTTATTATTATTTCCAATGCATTTCAGATCATTCCAGCTTCACTGGTGAGGCTTGCGATTGACTACGTGACGGAGAATGTCCCATACTACCAGTCCTTCAATGGGCTCGAAGGTCAGCAAGCTGTCTATAATGACATTGTTTTTAACATCATCTTATTTGCCGGATTGATATTGCTCATGGCACTCCTGCGTGGAGTCTTCCTGTTTATGGTTCGCCAGACGATCATTGTGATGTCGCGACTGATTGAGTTTGACTTGAAAAATGAAATCTATGCGCACTACCAGTCTTTGCCGCTCAGTTTTTACAGAAGAAACAATACAGGAGATCTGATGAATCGGATCTCTGAGGATGTCAGCAAAGTCAGAATGTACCTGGGTCCGTCTATCATGTATGGTCTTAACTTACTCATTCTGTTTTTGATATTGATTCCATACATGCTGTCGGTCAATGTGCAACTCACGCTGTATGCGCTTATTCCTTTGCCGCTCTTGTCTGTGAGCATTTACTATGTCAACAACATCATCAACAAAAGATCCGAAGCCATCCAAATTAGTCAGTCTGGGTTATCAACATTTGTTCAAGAGTCATTTTCAGGAATTCGGGTATTAAAAGCCTTTGTGAGAGAAGATGACTCGGTCAGCAAGTTTGAAGAAGCAAGCAATACCTATAAAACGAAATCACTTCGACTGACACTCGTTCAGTCATTGTTCTTTCCGTTGATCATCTCATTGATAGGGCTGAGTACTGTATTGACGGTATATGCTGGAGGCTCTCAAGTGATCGATGGTACACTGTCCTATGGCAATATTGCTGAGTTTATCATTTATGTCAATTTACTGACCTGGCCTGTAACTTCACTTGGGTGGATCAGTAGTATTATTCAGCGAGCCGCGGCCTCTCAGAAACGCATCAATGAGTTTTTACATATCGAAAACGACATCACAAGTACAGAAAGTGTCCAAGCGGAGCTTCATGGTAAAGTCACTTTTCAGGAGGTCAACTTCACCTATCCGGACTCAGGAATCATAGCACTCAAAGATGTTTCATTTGAAATCAACCCTGGAGAATCTCTGGCTATCATCGGCACAACTGGTTCGGGAAAAAGCACCATTGCCTCTCTGATTTCCAGAATGTATGACAGCAGCTCAGGAGAAATATTGATAGATGATCAGAAAATAACTTCATACAATGTTTCTTCATTGCGAAGCCAGATAGGTTATGTACCTCAAGATGTATTCTTATTTTCCGACACCATTCTCAACAATATAGCCTTCGGAACGGACGGACTTGATGAGAAAAAAATGATACAGGCAGCAAAAGATGCCGACCTTTATGATAATATTCAGGACTTTCCCGAAGGGTTTAATACTAAAGTAGGTGAGCGTGGCATCACTTTGTCTGGTGGACAAAAACAACGGGTATCTATTGCCAGAGCAATCGCACGAGATCCTAAAATACTTATGTTGGATGATAGTTTATCGGCTGTTGATACCAAAACGGAAAATGCCATTCTCAATAGCCTAAAGAAGATCATGGTTGGCAGGACTTCGATCATTATTTCTCATAGGGTCTCTTCAGCCAAACTTGCGGATAAAATTATTGTATTAGATGATGGGGAAATTATTGAAGAAGGGACTATTGAATCGCTGCTCGGGATAAATGGAACTTTCAAAGCTCTGTATGATAAGCAACTGAGCACCGAGGAAGTGCTATAGGGGCGAAAATGCCTTGGTTAACTTGATAGTAGCCCGAGAAGATGCATGTGACAACCTCCTCAATAACATAAAATACAACGTCATCGGTAGCTGTCTGCCTGTCGGTAACCGCGTGTCGCTATTTAGCTTTAGCGGCTGCGAAGCGGAGGCACAAGGCAGGGAGAAATCTTTACCTCAACAAGAGGCTTCTGTTTCTTTCACAATGGTAAAGATTCCTGACGGAATGACTTATAAGGTGGGTCTCGCCACTATGCAAGTCATTCATTCCGCAGAGCAATGAAGGAATCTTTACCTCAACAATGTTCGAGTCTTTTCTTTATGGTTAAAATCCCTATCCGCGATGACTCATAAGTGTGTAATGATAAACATACTGTCATCCACCTACGCTTGTTTTTTTAAAACTCCACCCTCTGAATGACGCTATTTTTGAGTTGTTTTATTTGAACGAATGATCCCTTAGAAAGAAAGCTCTACTTGGAATCTTACTCTGAAAGCATCATTAAATCTAGGTGCTGTATCACCAGGGAAAATGAAATCACTCAAATCATGATCAACATAGGTCAAATCACTCTGTACCTTCAGACTATGTCCTACGATATATTTGGAAAACCCCAATGTCATTTCTGAATAGTCATCGCTCCAATTGTTGTCTTCTGGCTTAATTCCAGTATATCTTGCCGCTACTTCAAAATTGTTTGCAAACAAATAGCCAGCCTGAACATTGATCCCCGTTCCTGTCTGATATACACCATCTGATACAATTGCTGACTCATCGGTTTTCTTGTCTGCATATTCGATCATGGTAGAAAATCCTTTAGACTTGAACATGGCATCTATGAATACCGTGTTTTGATTTCTAGATTCAGCCAAGAAATCGCCTTTAAATCCTGCCACTCTATTGGTGTTATTGTTTTGATCATACGTAACACCAATCGCTAACTTAGGTGTCTTCTCTCTTTTCAAGTCACTGCCAAAGTAATCTCCTTTGCTCGCGAACTCACCAAATGGCAAGAACTCAACACGTCCAGTAAATTCGTAACCTCCAATATTATCAGCTGTGAAATTTTTCCCTTCACCCATACTAATAGCCAATGCTTCTTTAATCACCATCTTGCCGATCTTGTCCTTATGCCTCAATTGAATACCTGTCCCCCGGTCAATGGTATATTTAGAGTTGACCTGACTTCGATCTACAAACTGTAATGCCTGGGAAGAAATCACCCGTTCCCTGTTTCCTGGCAATTTGGTTTGTCCAAACCAAAGCTGCCATCCTGGAGCAAATTTGTATTTTACGACTGCGTCTAGAACGATGCTCGCAGCCTCGTTGTTTTCGGGAGCTACCTTTCCATTGTCGCGATTACTTATTGCCAACTCGACTTTATATTCAACTTTTGGATTGTACACAAACCCATTGAACTTGAGTCTTGCTCTCCTGATCATGACATTGTCAGACCACTCGTTAGTTTCCAGATTCATCTCTCCATCGTATAACGTCTGAAAACGCATACTGGCTTTCATATAAAATGATGAATCCTGAGCGACTACCTTGATGCCTTTGCCAAACTTGTTGTTAGAGATTTCTTGTGCTTGAATTGAGCTAGCAATTCCAACCACAAATAGACTTAATACTATTGTTAGTTTTTTCACTTTTCTTGATTATTTAACTTTGGCGCAAAACTAAAATAATATCCGCTCATGATGCAAGGCCGAGTATTAAGCTATTGTTAACTTTCAGTTAAATAAAATACAAAACCCCCAGTGACTCACTTTAATGAAGTCATTGGGGGTTCAGATCAGAGAAATCGCTTTTAAAGATAATCGCTCAATAAAATTCACTAACAAGTCAAAATTGTGAATTAAAACCAAGGGGTTCTTCACGCACCGAGTCGTGCCACCACTATGTTTGCATAAGGTTGGGTAGTTACAGTGACAATTACATCTAAAAGTAAGTGGTGGCACGACTAATATAGTGGTGGCACGACTAATATAGTCTTTGAAAAGTAAAAGCGATTTCCCTGGGGTTCAGATGTTTTAGAAAAACGTACTATTTCTTTTTTTTCTTTTGATCTTTTTTGTGTTTCAACACTTTGGCTTCGATGTGAAAGATTACTTCTTCTCCAATATTTTTTGCCAAGTCACCTACCCTTTCAAGTTTTCTGACAATAGAGAAAAGCTTAAGGATAAGTTTGATGTTGTCTGGATATTGCTGGATTAACTCCTTGGCAATGCTGTCTGCGTTTCTATTGTTCTCATTGAGGAATTCGTCCTTTGCAAAAATCTGTCTTGCCAGCGTTGTGTCCTCGTTTTCAACCGCCTCCTCCATATCGCTAAGCATCGAAATGGTCACATCGAACATCTCATTCAACTTGAATTTGGAAATCATTTCCTCATTGGCCTTTTCCATGACGTGGATTAACAAACCAGCGATACCTTCGGCATTGTCACCAATTCGCTCCAGGTCATTGCTTATTTTAAGCGATGCCAAGACAAATCTAAGATCAGTTGCGACTGGTGTATAAAGCGCGAGAATATTCTCACAATCTTTATCAATTGCCAAATCCAATGCATTTACTCTTTTCTCTCTCGAAACAACCTCTTTGGCAAGATTAAGATCTTCATTCAAAGTAGCTTCCTTGCATTTCGAAAGTTGTGAATTCACCAAACCCAGCATATCTACCAGGTTATGCTTGAGTGCTTCTAATTCAGGATCCAAATTGGACATTGCATTGCTCATTTCATTATGGATTTAAATTAACCAAATCTACCTGTTATATAATTTTCTGTTCGCTCATTTTTAGGATGTGTGAATATGTCTTTGGTTTTATCATACTCTATCATATCACCCATATAGAAGAACGCTGTCTTATCACTGATTCTTGATGCTTGCTGCATATTGTGGGTGACGATCACGATGGTGTAATCCTCCTTCAACTGTGCTATTAATTCCTCGATCTTGGCCGTAGAAATCGGGTCAAGCGCAGAAGCAGGTTCATCCATAAGGATAATAGACGGTTGTACAGCCAATGTTCTTGCTATACACAATCGCTGTTGCTGACCCCCGGAAAGGGAAAGCGCAGACTTATTAAGGTCATCTTTTACCTCTTCCCACAACGCTGACTGTTTCAAAGATTCTTCTACAACTTCTGCAATTTTTGTCTTGTCTTTAACGCCTTGGATTTTCAAACCATAGGCCACATTTTCAAAGATTGTTTTGGGAAATGGATTGGGCTTCTGAAAAACCATCCCAATCTTTTGTCTCAACTCCTCTACTCTAACGGACTTGTCATAAATGTCCTGCCCATCTACAATAATATTCCCGTCCTTTCTGAACCCATCAATGTAGTCATTCATGCGGTTCAATGTGCGTAGGAAAGTCGATTTTCCGCATCCAGATGGACCAATGAACGCAGTAACGGAGTTCTGTTCTATCTCTAAGGTAATGTCTTTGAGTACATGGTTATCACCATAATACGCATTTACATTTTTTGTGGTAATTATATCCATCGTCTCTACCAATTAACTTTTTTCTGCCATTTATTTCTTAAATAAACAGCAATGCCGTTCATAACAAATGTAATTAACAATAATATAATAATTGCTGCTGCGGCATTCACCACAAAACCATGTTGCGGTCTTGAAACCCAGTTGAATATCTGCATGGGCAATACGGTGAATTCATCGAGCGGACTTTTTGCCACGAATGGAACGTATGCCAATGCACCAATCACAATCAGTGGTGCCGTTTCTCCAACAGCTCTTGACAAGGCTAGGATTATTCCCGTTAGAATCCCGCCAGAAGAAGCTGGGAGCACCTGGTACCAGATAGTCTGCCATTTGGTCGCACCCATTCCGAAGGAGGCCTGTCGGAGTGTCGAAGGGACGGCCTTCAATGCTTCTCTTGTGGCTACAATAATAATAGGAAGAATCAGCAGTGCCAATGTAAATGCGCCAGCCATCAAGCTGCCTCCAAAATTGAACACTCGCACAAAAATTTCCAACCCTAGTAAACCGTAAATAATTGAGGGAACACCGGCAAGGTTGGCGATGTTAATCTCTATAATCGTTGCCAATCTGCTCTTCTTACCATACTCCTCTAAATAAACGCCTGCGGCCACCCCAAATGGGATTGAAATTATTGCCGTAAGTCCTAAAATCCAAGCTGTACCTGTCCAAGCAGTGAGGATACCGGCTTTCTGGGGTCTTCTTGAGGGCAGATTCATCAGAAAATCCCAATCGATACGCTGAGCTCCTTCGATGATAATATCCACCAAAAATATCGTAAGTACTATCAAACCGAAAGAAGTACAGGCAATACCAAAGTACTTGAAGGTGGTGTCGTACAACCTGTTTTTCTGGAGGTTATTCATATTTCTCTTGATATTTTTTCTTAATCCAATAACTAATATTGTTAAGGATAAAGGTGAAAATGAATAGGGTGATTCCTGCTGCAAAAATTGTCTTGTATTCTATGGAACCGTGCTGTACATCCCCTAGGCTCACCTGAACAATATAAGCAGTGATCGTTTCGACAGCGTCTCTGGGATCCATTGTTAAAATAGGTTGCTGCCCTGCGGCAATACTTACGATCATCGTTTCTCCGATTGCCCGGGCAATCGCCAATATAACCGAGACAACAATTCCCGAAGAGGCAGAGGGCACCGCTACTTTGAACGCTGTTTGAAATCTCGTTGCGCCCATACCGTAAGAGGCTTCTCTCAAGGATTTGGGTATAGCGAACAAAGCGTCTTCGCTCAATGATGAAATCAATGGGATAATCATGATGCCCATGACAATTCCTGCAGAAATCGCATTGAAGCTTCCCAAGCCAGGAATAAATAACTGTAAAAAAGGCGTGACCACTGTCAGCGCAAAAAATCCATAAACGACTGTCGGTACAGCCGCAAGAATCTCAAGTGCTGGTTTGACTTTTTTTCTTAAACTTTTAGGCGCATACTCACTCAAATAAACAGCAATAGTCAAACCAATGGGCAACGCCACAGCTACAGCTATTGCGGTTGTCAAAAATGTTCCTGACAACAGTGGCAAAATTCCGTAATGCTTTTGAACAAACAATGGTGTCCACTGCGTGTCCGTAAGAAAATCAATAATGGATACTTCTTGAAAAAAACCGATAGATTCCGAAAGTAGCACCCATAAGATTCCCACCGTAGTGAGAATGGTAATCAAGGCACTAAATGCCAGACCACCTTCTATTACTTTTTCGCTATTTTTTTTCAAACCTATTTAGACAAATCAAGCCGAAGGGAAAAACACCCTTCGGCTCATAAATTTATACTATTTTGTTCAAGCTTACTTTATAGTAGTCTTGAAATTATTGTATTTTGACAATTGTGCAGCATACTCTTGCTCAGGCAACGCAATATACCCAATATCAGATACCAACACCCCAGCATTGTTAAGATAGAAATTTACAAACTCATTGACTGATGCTTTCTTTGCACCTGCATCGCTCACATAGATGAATATTGGTCGTGAAAGCGGAGCGTATTCTCCTGTCTTTACGGTTTCTGTTGTTGGTATCACTGCACCAGTTCCGTTGTCCACACCTACTAATTTCAACTTGTCCTTGTTCTCTTCATAATAAGCCAACCCAAAAAACCCAATGGCGTTTTTATCTCCGGCTATTCCCTGAACAAGCACATTGTCATCCTCACTAGCTGTATAATCACCTCTACTTGCACCACTCTCTCCTACAATCACTTCTGTGAAATAGTCATATGTCCCAGAAGCCACGCCTGGACCATATAGACTAAAAGGCTCGTTTGGCCATTCTGGTCTAATTTGATTCCATGTAGTGATATTTTCTTGTGCAGAAGGCTCCCATATTTTCTTAAGTTCTTCTACTGTGAAGTGATCCACCCAGTCATTTTCTTGATTGATCAATACTGCAAGTCCATCGAATGCTACAGTAAGCTCCACGGACTTTACATTATTTTCTTCACACACTTTTACTTCTTTCTCCTTGATAGGTCTTGAAGCATCATTGATATCTGTTTCTCCTCGGCTAAACTTCTTAAACCCTCCACCTGTGCCAGACACGCCAATCGTGACTTTCACATCTGGTTGCTCAGTTCTGAATTCTTCTGCAATGGCTTCTGTAATTGGGTAAACTGTGCTGGATCCATCTATCCTTACACTTCCTGTTAAATTATCGCTTTCAGTTGATTCAGAAGTGTTTGAACTTCCTCCACAAGAAGCGAATACTGCCACTATGAATAGTAGTGCGAATAGTTTAGTTGTTTTCATCATAATCTTATGTCTATAATTCGGCACAAAAGTATAATTACTGTTTTCAGTAAAGCGGTTTTTAATGTTAAGTTTAGGTTAACAAATGTTTAAGATTTATTAATATTGCGACCAACATTAAACTTACAGCCTAACCTATTTCCTCTCAAACTATGAAATTCGGAGTATTTGAAATTTTGCAACTTATCGGAGCCCTGGGCTTTTTCATCTATGGGATGAAAGTGATGAGCGAGGGTATCCAGAAAGTAGCTGGGTCTAAGATGCGCCAAATTTTGAGCGCAATGACCTCAAATCGTATTAAAGGAGTCATTACAGGCTTTACCCTGACTGGGTTAGTCCAGTCTTCATCAGCTACCACAGTGATGGTGGTTAGCTTTGTGAATGCTGGATTACTATCATTGACAGAGTCCATAGGGGTGATTATGGGTGCCAATATCGGAACCACCATCACCGCATGGTTAATCTCGATTGTTGGTTTCAAAGTCAAAATTGCTGCTGTTGCGCTCCCTATCATTGCATTTGGATTTCCTTTGCTATTTGTAAGCAAAAGTAAGATCAAAGCGTGGGGAGAAGTATTGATTGGTTTTGCGCTCTTGTTTATTGGTCTGAACGAATTGAAAGGTGCGGTTCCTGATTTGAAAGCAAATCCTGAGATACTAGAATTCTTGTCTGCCTATACAGACATGGGGGTGTTATCGGTGCTTATATTTGTTGGAATAGGCACTTTGATCACTGTGATCGTGCAGTCATCAAGTGCTGCTATGGCGTTGACATTGGTGATGGCTAACCAAGGCTGGATTCCGTTCGAATTGGCAGCAGCCATGGTATTGGGAGAGAACATTGGTACGACCATTACTGCCAACCTAGCTGCGATGATTGGTAATATTCATGCGAAGCGTGCTGCACGGGCGCATTTTATATTCAATGTATTTGGAGTCGTGTGGATGGTGGTATTGTTTAGTTATTTCATCAGTGGCATAGATGGTTATATGCAATCTACCCAAGGCGTTTCCCCTCTTGATCCGGCACAATATGCAGCCGTTCCTGTTGCCTTATCACTGTTTCATACCACCTTCAACATCATCAACACCTTGTTGCTCCTTGGGTTTGTCAACTTCATTGCCAGGACTGTTACCAAGATGGTTCCTTCGAAAGGGGATGATGAAGAATATCACCTAGAACATATTGGTCTCAACATGATTCAGACACCAGATATTTCTATCCTTGAGGCGAGAAAGGAAATTGCCAAATTTGGTGCGTTGACCATCAAAATGTCCGCGATGGTAAATGAGCTGATCGACAAGAAAAAGGATAGTAAGATAGATAAGCTCGTTGAAAAGGTAAAAAAATACGAAGAGATCACGGATCGGGTAGAAGTGGAAATCGCCACTTTCTTGTCCAAAGTATCGGAAGGGAATATCAGTGAAGAGTCTTCATTTAAGATTCGATCATTGCTGAGCATCAACAACGACATGGAGCGAATAGGGGATATTTTCTATCAAATGTCTCTTGCCATCTCCAAAAAGAAAGAAGATAAAATAGGATTTACTGATCAGCAAAAATCTGGTATCAAAAAGATGTTTGAGCTCGTAGATGAAGCGTTTGCTATCATGAACGATAACCTGACTGCTGATTATGGAAAGGTGACCGTAGAAGAAGCGCTCACCAAAGAGCGTGAAATCAACGCGATGAGAAATGACTTGCGTAGAAATCATATGCAAAATATTGCCTCGGGAGAATATGATGTATTGAGCGGGATGGCATACATAGACCTGGTAAGCTTGCTAGAGCGTATTGGTGATCATATTATCAATGTTACCGAAGGCGTAGTGGGAGAAATATAAACTTCTTTCTTCATCGATTCAAAAAGCAACATCAACAATGGTGTTGCTTTTTTGTTTGTAAGTTTGTAAGGGGGATTATGGTGAATAATACGCATTAAAGTTCTATTTCCCATTTGGGAGAAAAGATCTTATTCGAAGTCTCTATATAGCGCAATCTTTCGGTTACAAAACTCTTATGCTGATCCGAAACAACTCCATTTTTTTCTACTTCCCACACGTGTAATATTTCATTTCCTGTAGTTGGATACCTTAAAGAATAGGGTTCTACGAGTCTAATTGAGCCATTGTACTCCACTAGTATTAGAAATCTATTTCGAGCTGCTCTCCGAATTTGATCCAAAGGTGCTAATACTCGACCAGGATCCACTTCAGGAAATAAAGGGCGTCCCATAGTTACTCCTAAAGCCTGAGGCATTGGAACTAATTTATTTTCTTCTAAAGATGGCTCTAACCACCATGCAATAGCATTTTTTAAGTCTGAAACATATGATTCAATATTGGGTAAATCATTTATTTGGTGTGCTAACTGATGTTCCCAGTTTGCCTTTAATTGATCTGAGTCAATTGCACTCATGACAAAATCAACTGTTGGAGTATTCAATTGCTTAAATTCAAATTTTTGTTTGGCCAAAATTACGGTTTCCTCTGGATTAATTTCTGAACGAAAGTTTCTACTAATATTAACCGCATCATATACATCCCTAGCTCTCCCATTTCTCTCAACCAATGCCCTTGTTTTTTCAGCAAGTATCTCATTTATTGAATAGCATCGAATTCTTGGCGGAGGTACAGTCTTATCACTGTAAATATGATGTAAATCTTGCATTGCAGGTTCTGCCGATATGGCTTCATCTTGTGTTAAATCAAACTTAATTCGTTGTAATGACTTTTTTGACTGAGGATTTAGCGGGCCATCAAACGAAATTTTTGCTTGAAAAGAAGGCTTTCCTCGTTTGTTTGAGTATTCTTCAATTTTCCAATCCTTTCTTGGAAATGTAACACCTGTCTGTGACTCAACATCGGAAGTGATTCCTTCTAGATATCCGTTAATTATCTCTGTATTAATCTCTAATTCTTTAGGAATACTAAAATCAAGATCTTCCGAGAATCTATATGTTTCGAAATAACATTTTTTTAAACATGTTCCTCCCTTAAAAATCCATTTTGAAAACTCAGGGTGATTTGAAATTGCATTTAATAACCACCCTAAAACATAGTCCTTTTCTACTGTTGTAGGTTGTAGCTCATAACTATTTGAATATTGTAATATTTGTGCCTTTGGTATCATTTAGATAGGAAGGTTAATTTGAAGGTTCCACTTACTTGAAATTTTTCCTTTTGGGGGGCTTGACGGATCTAAACGCGACACGCCTGAAGAGATTAATTTCTTACATCTATCTATCCATTCAGTGGTTACAGGAGCATCAAATTGTTCAGACAAAAAACCTAGCCTCTTAATAACCACTCCCTTATCGTATTGAATTGCATATTGTAGAAGTTGTTCAGGATTTGACATTTCAGACTCCCAATATTGGCGAACAACATCTATTGTATGACGTCCTCCTCCTCCAAAATCGGGTTTATCTAAAATATCAATAAGAAGTCTACTAGGGTTTGCAATCTGAACTTTGTTACTACCAAACCATATATTCTCTAGGCCAAAAAAATATTTTGATTCTTTTACCCAGACTCTACATTTCACTCCTCCCATTTTTTGAATAGACTTTCTTTGTGGCTTTTGGGTCACTAAAGATATATTATTAAATATCTGCTCAGTCAAATCCCAATGTTCTGCTGCAGACCATCCAGATATATAGGCTGGAGCAAATATTTGGGTTGCTAAACTCCAAGATTCTTCAACCATTGGAGTTGGAGAAAGTGATGATATTGGTACAATTGAATACGTTCCTCGTTTTATTCTTTGAACCCAGCCCTTCTTGGTTAATCTATTCAAAATTTTGTTTGCCGTTTCACGTGAACATTGTCGAGTTTCAACTACATCTTCTGCATTTACAATAACCTTTTCATTGGCAGAAAATAGGCTTATCAACTCTCGTTCTTTTTGACTTAATCCTAGTAATTGTGATTGACTCATATACTTTTACTGCGTTTAATGACTTAAAGTGTCTTTTATAACAGTATAAATATACATATTCCTATACTATAACTGCTATTAAAGACTAAAATTGTCATTATTAGCACTAGAAATATAGTTGTGATTTGAATTCTTGTTATATTTGAAATTATTCACAACAATACAAATAGTGGCTACAGCACCAAATACAACCTGGTGCATACCAGAAAAACGTAAGAAATGGGTAAAATAATATGCTTATCCGTATTCTTCACTAAACATGATTTCAACGAAAATATAGCTCATGGATTCTTTGAAAGGAGTGTTCGAAACAAATATTTTAAAAAGAAACCAACGTTTTCAAAGTTAAAATGCTGAA
>Ga0209634_1001361_pt1 | contig 17874 bp, 7 predicted proteins | sample LinPmetageLP40_FD_184043 | JGI IMG/M metagenome (GOLD analysis project Ga0209634, IMG submission 184043) | Marine viral communities from the Pacific Ocean - LP-40 (SPAdes) (version 2) | ecosystem: Environmental > Aquatic > Marine > Oceanic | place: Pacific Ocean | collected 2010-08-26 | reverse complement strand
CCATGATGCTTTTATCCTGCGCTTTGCTTTCATCGATGTAGATCAGGAATGATCGATTGGCATTGTCTTCGTAAAGTGATTCTTTGGTGGTACAACCTGCTACACAGACTGGACCTTCTACTTTCAAGGTCACTGTCCTTGTTTCGCCTTTGGTATTTTTGATGACGACTGTTTTAGTCACTTGTCGTTTGGATTTGATTTCTCTAAGTGGATACAGGACTTCATCTGCTCCGTCCAGATCTTCGATTAGTATCAGTTTATTTCTTAGCTCTTGTTGGCCAAAGTAGTAGAAGGCATTGCCTGATAATGTGGTGATTTCCAGTTTATCTTCTTCGGGGATCAGTCCGCTGACTTTCTCTTGTAGGTGAGTTTTGCCGATGCCTGAACTGCCCAAGCTGATCACATGCAAAGGGTTGTTTCTCTTTCTACTGGTAAAGATCAAGTACATTAAAAGTCGATTATCTTCTTCTCCGATCACTCCTGCCCTGCCGATATCTTCTTTAGTACGTTCGATTAGGTTCGGACTTGACAGGTACAACTTTGCCTTTTTTATCTCGTCTGCTGAAAGCAGCTTTCGTTTGTCTTGGGTTTGAGTTTGCTTCTCCAATTCATCTAGTCTGTATTGTTCCAGTTCATCAGTCAGATCGGTGAGTGCTGCTGCAGCTACACTTGTTCCGATTTCTAATCGCTCGGCTATCTTCCGGATCAGCTTCTCTACTTGGGTATCATTGTATAGATCAAGATTGTGTCTTAGTGAGAGGTGTTCGACTTGCTTGTCTGCCGAAAAGGTAGAGATTTTCAGGGTGGCACGCATTCTGTCCAAGCCTTCTAATCTTATTCCGCCTAAAACGGCTATGTCCATTGGTGGGTGTTCGTAGGTAATGTGGTCGGGGTTGCTTGCATCTAAGATTTTTGTTGACTTCATAATAGAGCATATATAGTTTATTTTGTAAATGTATAATTATTATTTAAAATAAGGCATACATGCTTTATTAAATTTTCATATTCTATTCATTAGCGTAAATTGCGCAAGTGATTAACATCTATGATGAGCGTACAATAAAGGAATTTGGTAAACGACTAAGAAGTCTGCGAAAAGAAAAGGGCTATACTCAAATTCAGCTTGCAAAAAAAGCAGGAATTACTTTCAGTCAGATTGGTCGAATAGAACGTGGGATACAAAATACAACTCTAAGTACTATTGGTACTTTGGCAAAAGCATTAGAAATATCTCCTAAGACTCTCTTAGATTTTCCTTTTGAAGGAAAAAAGTGATTTTTTTCAATGCTACTTATAAGTTTCAATTATAACTTATAAGTAATTTTTTGAGTTATCAATAAAAAAGCAAGACCTCTCGATCTTGCTTTCATCTAATTTTTTCTACTATATCCGTTTACAGAGTATTATTTACTCTGCAAACAACTTTTCTAAAGGCAAAATCGTAATAACTGCATTCTCATCTTTTCGACCTAATACATAGATTTTGTTATTTCGTAATTTACGATGCTCTTCGGGGTATCCTTCCAAACCAAACAAAGGTTTACCGAAAAAACTCAAATCTTCACTCTTTATTTTAATGGTTTCGTTATTTAAGCTTTTCAATCTGAACTCATACTTATTTTCATTATAAACAAATTTCACAAAAACCAATTTGTTATTCCAATACCCCATGAATTTTTCATCACCTTTAGGTTTTTGTTCTTCTAATAAGTCATATCTATTATCAGTATATCCACTAAGTTCTCCTTTTAAGTTGAATTTAATATAAGCCGTTTCGGTGTTCATATCAATTCTTTCTTGTTTGTTAAAAACTTTCGTAATCAAAGTGCTGTCAACAAAGTAGTAGTTATTTACCGAATTGACTGTAATCTGTGGAAAACTATCAATAATCTGTCCTTGTTCAGTTTCTAACTGAAATAAATTATTCTTAGCCAATTTGTAATCAAATACATATAGCTGGCTGCCGTATATGTGAAGTTCATTAGGTAAAAACTCACTATATTCTTTTCGGAAGATTTCATTACCATTATCAAAGCAAGCAATCATACTTTTTTCTCCACCTAAAAAATATAAATGTTCGTCATTATCAACTTCAAAACCTTCTATTATGTAACCGTATAATTTTTCATGATAAAAGAAAGGTACTCCTATTTTATTATCTAAAGGAATAACAATCTGTTCATATTGTGAAGATTTAATAGGTACCTCAATAGTATCTTTTTCAATACTATCATTATCCTCTATATCACTAATAGATTGTTTATGTTCGGTACTAGAACTACAAAAGCACAAAAAATTTAAAGCAATAAACAGCAGTATGTATGTGTTAATTTTAGTATTCATAATTCTTTTATCTGTGAATCCCCATCAACTGTCTAAAGACTCTTGGATAACCTAATCCATCAGGTGATAAATACCACCGTAAATCATTTGTAGCGCCTGTAAGAGTTCCTGTACTTCCATGAGCATGAAACAAGGTGTTTCCATTAGCTCCTCCTTCATAAAAAGCTGTATGTCCATCCCATAAAAATAAGTCTCCTCTTTCTAAGCCTCCAATAAAACTATCAGCATCTGTAGTACTAGGAAATACTTCTTCCCAATTCCCTGGAGGTCCTTGTGGACTTCCTGTATACCAAACACGCTCTGTCTGACCTGTTGCACAATTCACTAAACCAGAACAATCCATTCCTTGCATACTCATTCCACCTAAAAGATACGGAGCATTTTCAAAATCTCCAGCGACATCAATATATCGAGGATTAATAACGACATCATCCAGTTGCGTTGGTAATTGTAACACTCTACTTCTTCCCCAACTTGGATTATCCCAAACTTGTCTAGCTGCTCTTAACCCACTAACCGCTCCATTCATATAAGAAATTGCCTTGGAAACATCAACTGGTTTAAACGCTGGGAATTTAACTCCTCCTAAAGATTTAATTTTATTACCTACCGAACCCCAATTGACCTGAGTTGCACCATACCCTGCTAATGCACCTAATCCAAACCCAATAGCTGCTCCTTTAGCAGAATCATCACTGGCCAATCCTCCAATTATACCTCCAGCCGTGGCCATTGCCCCAATAGTTAAGAGTTGATTCCATCCCCCATCAGGGTCAACTGACATATTCGGCACATTTCCCATTCCCACATATGGGCTATTGAATTGTCCATAAGGATCAGTACTCATCCATCTACCGAATCGCGCATCGTACTGACGAAGTTGGAATGCGTTGTATCCTGTCTCTTCGTCCTTCTCGGCATACTGTCCCTGATAGCCGTAACGGTAATCTTCTCTGGTCACCTGCCTGTTATCCATCGGCAAGCCAAAAGGGTAGTAGTCATTGCCGAAGACCACAGGACTTGTATGGTGTGTGATGGTCAAGTCATCAAAATACACCATGTTATTGCTCGCACTGGTATTACTTACATAGACATAGAGGATTCCTTCAATCGCTATATTGAGTGGAGCCAACTCTACTTTCTCTTTGTCTGGATTATTTTTGGCAGCCGAAGTCACTGGTATAAATCCATATTGGATTGGCAACATGTCTCTATTAAACAATATATAATTCAGGTGCGCGTTCGGAGATGTGTCTGATCCACCTCTTCCCGAGCCAAATGTCGTCAATGCATTGTCAAAGGCATCATAAGTGGTCTGTGCTTGTTCTCCCCCTCCATTGACACCTCCATAGGCACCACTTAACGCAGAGATGATTGTGTTCAGTGCCAATTGACCATTGTAGCCTGATCCCGCTTCGTAATATGCCCAGGTATGGATATCCACGACATCTCCAGGTGAAACAGAAGTCATAAATGCAGGACCAATCGGCTTCGATTGATTCAGTGCAGCTACCTTGTTTCCACCTACTGTTTTATTGGCCGAACCAAAAGTCCATTGTGTTTCTGCAATATTGCTAAAGCCTATTTCACTCGTGGTCTCCATAGTAGCAATAGACACAACGTCATATGGCTGACCGATGACTGCTCTCACATTGCCCAAGTGATCCCCCACTTCATAGAACATCGTAGCAACGGCAGGTTTGTATACTCCAATTCTCGAAGCTCCATAGACAGGTACTTCTGCGATGCTGAGTCCGCTGCCATCATCAGTGTATGTAGTAAGCATATTGCCAGCAGCATCTCGCACGTACCAGGTCGTGAGTGCCAGATTATAACTTTCGTCATAAGTCTCTTTACTCACACGCATCCCTTTATCATCATAATTGAATTTTACAATCGGTTGAGAATGTGAGCTATTGGCATAGGCTCCAGCCATATTGCCATAGGCATCATAGGTCAGATACATCGTTTGCCCATCTTCAGTCTGAGCGATCATCTGCCCGATGGCATTGTATGTATAGTTGGTGAGTACAGTGCCATTGTCCCTTACATTGGCCAATCGATTGGTGTTGGTCGTGTAGTTGTATTGATAGTCAGCTGATGAGGTTCCTGTATCGTCTTTTCTGTCAAGGGTGCTGATATTACCATGTAGGTCATAGCCTCCGATATTTACTTGATGGGCATTGGTAGCATCTTGTGCAAAGGCATAGCTCCCTGCTGATCCGGTCATATTTCCCCAGGAAGCCTGTGCCAATTGGTTCGTGTGATCATACTGATACGCATAGATACGGGGTGTGCCATCATCCATCGGACTAAACCAACTTTGTGCTTTGATCGCCCCATTGTAGTAGTCGTTATGACCCGTAACGGTTTGTGAACCTGCACTGTATCCTGCACCTGTATAGTCTCCATCATAATAATTAAGCGTCATGCCAAAGACATCTTCTCCGAAAGTGCTATTGACTCCCGCCTGTCCGTCCTGTCCCGGATCAAAGGATTTGTCGGCATGATTGATGCTTTTCAATCCTCCAGTGATCGTATAGACATAGTCAATCCCTTGCAATTGATCTCCTAGCTCTACCCGCTTGAGTGGGCCGTGATAGTAGTATTCATAGCCAGCTTGCAAAGTTTGCGTCACTCCATCGGTACTGGTATATACAGTGGTCAATCGCTGATCCAAATCATAAACATAGTGGTGGTAAAATGCATCTGCTTGTCCTTTTTGATAGGCGACTTCGAGTACATTGCCTACAAAGTCATACGTGTAATCTACGGTCTTGATCCCTAGTCCTACAATATCCTGCTTCATCCATTGCAATCTGCCAAACTCATCATAGCTGTACCATGAGGTGGTTTGATCATTGCTCGTTTTTGCTACTTGTCCATAGAGCCAGTTCTGTTGTGGATGATCTCCATCTGCCACAAAATCTACTGACTGCATATCATAGAATATTTTAGTAACACCTGTCTTCTCAGTATCTGTCCATGTATTGTTGCCAATGTTGTCTAACAATCCCATCATCTCAGATAGTCCGAATTCTATTGGAGAAAGATCATCCCAAGCACCTTCGTATTGCCCAGATTCTACCAAACGACCTAAATAGTCATAGTCAGTATAAGAAAACCACCCCTTAGCACCTTCTGTGTCTTGCTGACTATTTTGTGAGAAACGAATCTTACCATCTGTGCTATATAAGTACTTGCTAGTACCCTCGTCCATGGAAGTGGTTTCCATCAAGAGTCCTCTGTGATCATAAGTGTATGTAGTTACAAACTGAGGATAAGCCGTACTATTAATATTCACTCCACGAGGAGCAACAGTAGCCACTACTTGCCCCATGTCGTTGTAGTAGGTGTAGCTGTAATTCAGCTTCATAGCAGGAGCACTCTGAACTATTCCTCCTGTTACGCGGTATCGACTAGGAACTACGGTCACATCTATATCTATGAAAAGTTGTTGGTCAGGAATAGTAACAGTGATATACTGTGACAAAGCATCATCATCCATATTGATGATAGCTACCTCACGCTCTTGAATAGATTCACCAGGAGGTGTTGGAAAAAGCCCAAGTGTAGATACATTTATAGTTAAAGTAGTGGCTCCCGCTTGTTCTGGGATTGTAAACTCACTACCTGGAAAGGCTACATTTATCAACTCATCAGCTTCAACTGCAGTCATCACTGTTTTTCCTTCAGCATCGGTATAGACTATTGACTGCTTGCCTTCTGCATAACTGATGTTTTTATAACCTTTGTTTTCTTCGATGGCGGTAGTCACATCAGTAAAATGATGCCTCAAACTATAATAATGGTCTAAATCCGTAGATGTGATCACTTGCTTGGTACTCAGACTATTGTGTCCTGCCCCCATTCGATAGGCATCTCCGGGTCCAGCGCTTTTGGATTCTTTCGGATCGGGATGTTCTTCTGTCCAGCTCCGCGCATAAGGATAGTCCGTCACTGGAGTCATCGGTTCAATATCATTGTTGCTGCTATAGTACCAACCAAGTGTGCCTAACTCTGAATTTCCCACGGGCTTTGGATTATTGATTTCGCCTAAAACACCGGACGTGGTATTTGGGTTGTCAAAATCGCTCGCACTATAAGCCTGTCCAGCGTCATTGGTAATGAAGTTGGGGTCATATTTAAAATCACTGTCATTGATTGGTGCAGCCAACGTACTTAATGTTGCTTTCCCATTGTGATCATACACCGGTTGAGATGCAAACACTGCATTGTGCTGCATACTCTTACCTTGTGACTGTAGGGCTTTGCCAAAGACATCAAAGTAGGACTTGGACTGACTCAAAATAATTTCATCACCATTCTCATCCAATCCAAATGAAGCTGATGTCGCCCAATGAAAGTCGTCATCGCATACCGCGAGGATGTTAATACTTAGTGTCGCCTCGGCAAGACTTTCGCAACGAAGAATATTAACTTCTCGTACCCTCAATATATGGTTTCCAGCAGCATAACCTGATAGGGTATGCGTACGTGTGAATGTTGCTAGTGGCTGACCAGAAGCATTATACCAATTGAACTGATTGCCTGTAGGTGAAGAAATAGTGATCGTTTTTTGCGTATCCGAATTGCAAAATGTGAACTCATCATTGGTTACAGTAGTAGTAGGAGGCAATGAATGTACGACTGCCGTAATAGCTGTACGTGTGCTTTCACAAATTCCATCATGTCTAGAAACATAATACGTTGTTGTAAAGGGAATACTTGGTTCGTAAACATCTCCTAGGTGCAATACATTTGTATCAGCAGGGGAATTTGAAGCATACCACCGATAAGTGAAGGATTCTTCTGGTGGATCTTCACTGATGGTCAATGCGCGCATAGACACTACTCCACTGCCGCATCGTTCTTCTTCCAACAATACTACTGGTGGTATAGGAGGAGTAGCAATCTCAGTCACGGAAATTGCTCGAGAGGTAGCACTCCAACATCCTGTAAGGTTATTTTGCGCACGCAAATAATAAGTGCCCGGACTAGTGACAGCGTAGCTTAGGCTTGCTGCACCTGGGCTGTCATCAGTCCCATTGCTATTAGTTCCTTGCCAGTACCATGTTACTACTGGTGGTGTAGTTATTGTGGTTAATTTAGTTAATTCACAAGTTGGTGTCACCGAAGGAGCCATTGGAGTGGATGGGAGTGGATTCACCGAAACAGCTACTGATGTCCTGGGGCTTGGACAACCATCACTAGAGATCCGGCTTACATATATATTGGTGGAAGCGTTGACATTGACCGTAATAGTCGAATTGCCTGTTCCGGTAAGTGCTGTTACTGTTCCCCATATATAGCTACCTCCTACCGTCAATTGTGAGCCTCCTGTTGAAGAGGTATACCATTGATATATATCTGATGGCTGGCTCACAATGATATTTGCCAGTCCTGATCCACAACGCACTATGTCCAAAACCACAGGTGCAGCAGGTAAAGGGTTGACCGTTACTGTCACAGGCGTGCGTGTACTTTCACAAATGCCATTATCGTTTGATACATAATAGGTTGTAGTCGGTGATGACACGCTCGTTGTATAAGTCTTTCCTGTATACAAAACCGAAGTAGAAGTTGCTGTTGCATACCAATGGTGAGATATCTCAGTACCCGGCACTAATATTGTAAAAGCCGTCATTGACACAACACCATTGCCACATCGATCAACAGCAGATACTCGCGGTGGTGTAGGGGGAGTAGCAATCTCAGTCACGGAAATTGCTCGAGAGGTAGCACTCCAACATCCTGTAAGGTTATTTTGCGCACGCAAATAATAAGTGCCCGGACTAGTGACAGCGTAGCTTAGGCTTGCTGCACCTGGGCTGTCATCAGTCCCATTGCTATTAGTTCCTTGCCAGTACCATGTTACTACTGGTGGTGTAGTTATTGTGGTTAATTTAGTTAATTCACAAGTTGGTGTCACCGAAGGAGCCATTGGAGTGGATGGGAGTGGATTCACCGAAACAGCTACTGATGTCCTGGGGCTTGGACAACCATCACTAGAGATCCGGCTTACATATATATTGGTGGAAGCGTTGACATTGACCGTAATAGTCGAATTGCCTGTTCCGGTAAGTGCTGTTACTGTTCCCCATATATAGCTACCTCCTACCGTCAATTGTGAGCCTCCTGTTGAAGAGGTATACCATTGATATATATCTGATGGCTGGCTCACAATGATATTTGCCAGTCCTGATCCACAACGCGCTATGTCCAAAACCACAGGTGTAGCAGGTAAAGGGTTGACCGTTACTGTCACAGGCGTGCGTGTACTTTCACAAAAGCCATTGTCGTGTGATACATAGTAGGTTGTAGTCGCTGAAGACACACTTGGTGTATAGGTCTTTCCTGTATACAAAGCTGAAGTAGAAATTGCTGTTGCATACCAATGGAAAGATTTCTCAGCACCAGGCAATGTTATGGCAGATGCTGTCATTGATACGACACCATTGCCACATCGATCAACTGCAGGTACTCGCGGTGGTATAGGGGGAGTGATGATCTCGTTGATAGTTGTTGCTCTTGAAAAAGTACTCCAACATCCTGACACATTGTTTCTGGCTCGCAAAAAATAAGTACCTGCACTACTTACTGTATAATTAGCAGAAGAATTAGATGTACTTGTACCTTGAATATTTGTACCTTGCCAATACCACGTTATGCCTGATGGTGGATTGCTTCTGGTAATAGTTTTGTTTCCGCACGCGTTGGAAGAGATAGAAGTTGCGGACGGTGGTGTAGGGTTAGGATTTACAGTGACATATACTTTTTTAGAAGTACTCCAACATCCTGTCGAATTATTTCTAGCCTTGAGGTGATAATATCCCGTACTACTACAGGTATAAGTCGTTGAAGAATTAGCTGTGCTTGTTCCATTGGTATTAGTTCCCTGCCAGTACCAAGTCACCCCTAGCGGTGGTGTACCCCGGGTTAATGTTTTATTGCCACAAGTATTGGTGGAAGTAGTGGGTTTTAATGGTACTGAAGGTGTAGGTTTCACAAGAAGTATTACTTTCTTTGAACTAGTGCTCCAACATCCAGAAGAATGTTTTGCACGTAAGTAATAGCTTCCTGAGCTACCTGCAGTATAAGTACTTGAAGAGTTGCTTGTACTTGACCCATTGCTATTGGTTCCTTGCCAATACCAAGTCACATTAGCGGGTGGAGTCCCCCTGGTCAGCACTTTATTGCCACAGGTATTGGATGAAATAGAGGGTGTTAATGGGGTGCTCGGACGAGGCTTTACAACTACCGACACTTTTCTTGAACCAGTGCTCCAAAGTCCTCCACTGTTATTCCTCGCCCGGATGTAATAGTTTCCAGAAGAAGATACTGTATAGATTGCCGTAGATTTTAAAGTGGATGTTCCAGAAGAGTTGGTGCCTTGCCAATACCAGGTTACTCCTGATGGCGGTGTGCCTCTGGTTAGTGCTTTATTGCCACAAGTATTTGATGAAATAGTAGGTGTTGACGGTGTGGATGGAGCAGGGGTGGTTATTATTACTGTATAAGTAATAAAGACATTTCCATTATACCCATAACTTAGTGTTCCACTTGTTACTCCAGTATTCCACTTCACGTTTGCTGTACTGCTGGTATGAGATGTAACAGTCCCATTAGTGGTCGTCCACTCATAGCTGATTGGCTTCAGACCAGAATAAGTATAGGAATAAGTACTACCACCATTAACTGATGTAGGTCCTGTGATAGTAGGACTGAATTGGGTGTACCCTGTCACATTGATAAGGCACAACAGACCAATAAGTATATTTAACGTTAGTATTTTTTTCATGTTACTCATTGATTATTGCACTTGAAATAAACTGCTTTCACGGATATTGTTACTTAGAATTTCCCATTCTATAATTAATGCCTTGTCTTCTGAGTTCCACGTCCCAGAGATGATAGAAAAATCACCAAAATCACTAGCAAGTTGTTGGCCAGAGACATTTCCATCACAATCAATAACTAAAATAACCTCTAGCGTATAATCAACACCCACTTTCTTGAAAAAGCCAGCTGAAATATCAGCGACTTTATGGTGACCATTCTCAACAGTAGTGATCTGGGCCCTGCTCATTTCGCCAGTCACACCCATCGCTCCTTTGGTCGTTTTTCCTTCCCAAGAGACGTTGGCAGGTATTACATTATTACAATCTTGTGCATAGATATTGGCACTGGCTGCTAATACAAATGACAAAAAAAGTAGTTTATATAGTTTCATAATATTTCCCTTCAAAAGTTATTATTGACCCATATTGCTGTAGTGCCGATCACTTTCACTGACTTTCACTTTTCCATATTGGAACGTCTCCACATAGGTGGTGGTCAATCGACCGGCATCATTATACACATATTCCGTAAAGCGATTTTCATTGTCGAGCATATGCGTCAATTGTCCAAGGTCATTGTACACATATCCTGTCATGCCCGCATCCATGGGTTGGAAACGAAAGTCATCTACATACACATCTCCAGAAGTTGCTCCTGGTTTCTTTCTTACACCAACTTCCAGTGTAGCTCCGTTCAAAGTACTCGCAGGAATGAGCATTTCCAATCGTGTCCATTCTCCATCTCCAGCTTGATGTTCAGATACGGCAGGTGTTTGTGTACTTCCTCCAATAGTATAGTACAGCTCTCCTTTATTTGCATTGGTCTGATGTACCCATACACCTAGTCGATAACTTCTATTGGCATCGTATTCTCCCGATTGCATCACGTAGTGAAACCCTTTTTGTCCTGCACTTGTGATTCGAATGCTCTGATCACCGGTATGTGCTTTGGATGTACTCAACTGAGAACTAGTAGTAATTCTAACTTCCCCGTCCAAATAGGTCTTACCTCCGATCGTCTGATGATCGTATTCTGCTCCGGAGTAAGCCACTTCGGTGTATTTGGCATTGCCTGCTTCAAGTACCTTGTGTGACTTTTCAACATCGGTTTTAGTAGTGGTGTACAGGTTGTTCAAGTCTTTACTCTCGACCGGTAGTGAGTGTACATCAAAGCGAGTCACTTCCCCGCCATATTGCCAACCTGTATGTGTACCTGCACTAAAGTTGAATCGATCAGCTTCACTGAAGCTTAGTGTTCCATCATCCTGCAAATCAGCGGCATCTCCTTGCCATAAATAGCCGGCATGTTTTCGCCAACGAGGTGCTCCATTGTTCACATTCGCATAAACGCCTGTACTGACATTGGCTTCTCGATAACTGCTCCAATCTTTTTTCCATGTTTGAACACTTGCACCTATCAACCCTATTTTCACATCTGAAGCGTTCAACTTATAAACATAGGTAGCCGCTTCAGCTCCGAGCATGTGGCTGTTGCTCTCACTAATGCTCTTTGGCCCCATTCCCGGATATTCCTTATAAGCTGGGATAGTCTCAGTGAGTGTTCTTATCCCCAAAGAATTCTCAGTTTGTTTTTTCAACACTTTCCCTGTGATAAAGTCCCATTCTTTATTTTCAGAAATAGTTTGTAAGCCATCCTCATTTGTAGTTACAATCTTTTCTAATAATGTTGGATAATAGCGTTTAGTGGTTCGAAAAGCTCGATGAACAAAATGACTTTTTCCTGTTTCCATTCCCCACTCAGCGGATGTCTCATCACTGAATAGAACCTTTTCTACTAGCAACGTGCTTTCTGAATATAATCCTTGGTGTTGCAATCCTTCATTTGATTGAATTTGACTTTTTCCATTATTGTACGTCATTACAGTTTCTGAAATGGCATTATCCTTTGAATCTAAAAGATTAATGGATTTAACTTTGCCTATTTGGCTGGTGCTAATATCAATAGTGTGCAAACCAGAGCTAGTATATTCTTTGGTTTCATCCCAGACTTTCTTGATAGCAATGTTCAATGGGCAAAAACAACCTGCAAATGTTTCATATGTTTTCCATAGATTCAGTTGATATGGAGCTTTGTTTAAGTCTACCATACTTTGATTAGGAGTAATAAATTCGTAAACTTCTTTACTGTCATATTGATCATTTTTAACTCCTCTTTGCACTGCAACTTTCTTATACATCACTGGAGTAAATGGGAAATCAAACAGCTCATAAAAGGAGTAGTCTTTGGTTTTAATATATTCAGGTTCTTTGCCAATAACTCCAGAGCTCATTAGCTTTCCTCCAATATTAACAGTATATAAATACTTGGTTTTATACTCTTCTCCGATATCATTAGTAGCGGTAATTGATTTCACACGAATGTTTCCACCTTTTTTAACAACAGTTCTGTAAATCAACCCTGAATAAGATTGAGGATTGCCAGAACTCCCGTCTGAGCATGAAAAAGAAGGAGGGTTTCCTTCAAATGTTACCAAATTTCCCACTATTGCTGTCACTTTTAATGAAGTAAAATTAATCGGTCCATAATCTATATACGCATCTTCAAAAGTACTTATCGAAGGACCATTGCTTTGTGCAGCATTGGGGTCACCTGATCCTTGACAATTATATTCAACTGTACCCGTCATACGCACATATTCTCCTACCTGTAAGGAACTTGCATTTGTAACTGTTAGGTTATTCCAATTATCTCCACTAAAACTGTTCGACTTAGTAATTTTATTTCCAGCAATAGAAGCATAGCTATCTCTCTCATATTCAATCTCAATATCACTTCCAATAGGAGTCGTTATTTTTGACATTGACCATACTGAAGCTACTGCATTGTCATTAGAAGCCTTATGTGATGATCCAGCACTTGTTCCATTTGGATTGTACATTCCCCAGCCATCCCATTTATCAATATTATAGTTAGGGTTATTATTATATTCAAATTTAAAGTCGGGAATAGTTTTCACATTATTTCTCCCTAATATGGATAGACTTTTTAGACTCAGCTTACCTATACCATCTGGCACTTTACACAAGTCATAATCATAATTAAACACAACTTTACGCAAACTATTTGCTGCTATATTTGCTGCAAATGGTTCTACATCTGCAACATCCCATACATTGGCGTATAGGTCAGGGACATTATCGATATTTCCTCCAACAGGAAATACTACTACTTGATCAGCAGGACTTTTAGTTAACCCCTGTGAAACGAGTAATGAGTACTTATCATTAGGAAGAATCACAACCTTATTCAAACTCATTGGTCTTGAGGGGTTCTGATCAGCAGCTGACGTGTTGTCTCCAAAAACATCATTATCTTCGGATGAATCCACTCCGTCATTCCTCACCTCTTTAATAAAAAGTGCAGTGTGAGTTCTCGTTTTTATGCTGTTCAAATAGTATAGTTCTTTTCTACCTTCGCTGTAACTTTTTGATTTGCCATCGGCTGAAACACTATAACCTGTTCTTGGGCTTCTCCATTTATACCTATTTGAGAATTGTCCATAGCTCATTTCAATCCAATACCCCCAATCTTCCTCGTCCATTATTTGGTTGTCATTTCGATCCACAAAGTCAGACCCAGTTATCCCGGTTAGTAACCATGTAGAGGCAAAAGGATCTTTTCTTACCATGGTGGTGATATCTGTTGGATCATCAACACTTTCTATGTAAGTGAAATCGTTCTTTTCCCATATGGCTTGAGCATAATAGTAGGTTTTTCCGTCTTCTCTAGTAACACTAAATCCGCCAATTTGATCGCTACCAAATGTAGGTACGGGAAATCCCATTACCCCTGCCATAAGTTCACTTTTTGTGTACCAATTAATTTGCTTGCCCTGTGCCAACTTCTTGTAATACAAGCCCGCTCTATTTTCCTCAAATTGACTTTGAGAGCCGGTTAGGCCAAAATACTCAGGGAAAATTGGATCTGTCATTCTGTAGGTTAAGTCTTTAGTCCCATCAGAGCTATTGTCATTGTCTCCATCTTCCAGGCTTATACCAAATTGTCTGTTATTAGGATCAACTGTATAACTGGCGTTCGTACCAACACCACCAACACTTTGATAGTGAGTGTTTTCATTGTTATTGCTGTATTTGAATTGCACTTTGTACACATCAGGCCATGCGCCAGTACTGTGTGGTTGCATTGCTAATCTTAAATGTTCCGTGCCCATGTCTCTAGGCATCGACAATGATCCAACATCTAATCTATATGGTTCAATAGAACCAGAGACTCCAGGTCCCATTACATTGTAATTATCTTTTGCTAGACTGGTAGGATTGTTGGTCTGCTCATAAGATTTACCTGACCATGCATAATGCATATCACTTGCTGCTCCAAAAACATTACTAATGTTCTTACTAACATATACGGGTGCACCATGTTCATCTTCTCCAGAAGGGTCAGTATAACTTCTGATGAACATATTTGGAGAGTAACTCTTATCCAGATACAGAACTTTCATTTTTCCCAAATTCAATAGCCCATACATTTCTTCTTCTCGAGTTTGATCTAAATAAGTCCAATAATTTGTATAATAGCCTTCACTATCCTGATCTGTTGTAAGATTCCAATATCCTCCTGCATTAGAATTTGATGTTTTAATACCATCATAATTGGCTTGTTGCATTCCATACAAATCTGATAATACGGCCATTTTAACCACCATGTCAGTTCTACCAGATACAAACGATGCAACGGTTGCTGCGGCCGAAGCAATACTGACTGGATCAGCCTTGACGCCTTTACTATTGATATCTAAACCTAACGCATTGATTCCAGTAACTGATCCGTTAGAATACGAAAAACCTAAAACGCCTAAAATACTTATCCTACCCGTATGACCATCATTACTATTCCATCCAAGGCTACCCACTGCCCCTGTATTGGAAAACCAACCTCTTTCAATATCATCTTTGGTTCTCGAAATTTCAAAGACCTCTCCATTAGCATCATCAGGATATTGTACTACATTCCTTACAATAGCCCCTGCATTGAGAGACCATCCAAGTCCAACCCATGAAGCATCTTGATTCATGCCAATTCCAGCACTATAGGATAGTGGAAGGTCAAATCCACCTTCAGGACCAGGTATGCTTATTGCAGGGATATTATACGAAAAATCACCAGTGAGTAGATTAACCATATCAGTAGCTCCTGGCTCTTCATATCCAGTATACTCTGGCTGATGTGGTCCATTTGTTAGCGCCCAAGATACTGTTGGTGCTACTACTGACTGGATGATTAGTATCAAAAACAATGATGCTATAAACTTTGATATAAAGCGGTTTCTTAAAAATTTCATTTATGTTTCTTTATAATTTCAATTGGGGGGTATTCATTAGATCATCGCTTTCGAAAAAAAAATAATGTATTCCTAAACCCAATAAATTTGTATTCACTTTAATTTTGATTTGCTCATCAAGATTGAGCTTATTTGGGAAGACTAGCAATACTTTACTTGATTTAGCATTGCCAAATGTTTGAGTAAATATAAAATCAAGTAGTTCTTCCTGTTTGCCGTCAATAGTCATCGACACATCGCTTCCTATCCCAGATTGCAGATACTTCACTACTTGGTTGTATTTTGTTGCATTGCCTGCATAGCGTGTTTCTATTTCTTTGTCATCATGACTAAACGCCAAAACAAAATATAGATATTGTTTATAGTGCTGTCGAATAGAATCTCTTTGATCCAAGTTATTAGTTATCAATAATTCTTGTTCAGCTACTAAGTCGCTGGGCCTATAGGTTAGTGATATCTTAAAATCACCTTGTTCTTCAGTTTTGATAAGCCCATTGTCTTCATCCATCAAGTAGGCGATCAGTTCTTCTTTTGGCAGTGAGTCAACATCACAGCTTGAAAGCTGAAGAACAAATAATAACAGAAATGAGCAAAACAATCTATTCACTATATGCCTTATTTAATCCTTCTAATACTTCATCTGTAATGTTGTAGGTATCTTTTGTATAAACAATATTACCTGACTCAGTAGCTCCCATGACAATATCATAGCCATGTTCTTTAGCATATTGCTTCATGAAGCCATTGACCTGCGTAAGTACATCTTGTGTCATCTTTTGATCTTCCTCTCGTGCTTTTTCCTCGATAGACCGTTGATAATCTATCAATTGTCGTTGTTTGTTGGAGAGAATCTCCTCAGTGAGTTCTCGTTCTTTCTTGCTGAGTGTGTTCTTTTCCTGTTCATACTTAGTTGCAGCTATTTGAAACTCCTTGCTCAACGTATCAATATTTGCTTTCCAAATCATTGCTTTTTGTTGGTAAGCTTGAGAAGCATCGATCATACCTTGATAGCCACTCAACAGTCTTGATGATTCTACATAGGCGATTTTGTTGTTCCTGTTGTAGGAGAAGAAAAATGCTCCAACAGCTAATGCTATCACAATAGTGTTTATAATTATTTGAGCTTTTGATTTCATAAATATTATATAACAAAAATGAGATACAATTATAATATAAAATATTGATTAATACAATATCATATCCTCTTTGCTCCTATTTTTTTCTGGTAGACCGAACTCCTAAACTTCTTGATATCCTACTCTTCCCAATCATTTTAGATGAGTTAGTACTTTTCGGAGTGGACTCAAATTTTATTCAATTATGCCCAAACTTTATTAAAATCCGCACTCAATCATTGGCACAGAATTTTCTTACAACTAGCAAATGACTAATATTGGCATTTCCTTGTTTAAGTTGTATTTTAAAGTTTTTAAATAACCATTACATGAAAATTCATCATCTAATAATCTGCCTATCATCAATCTTGCTCATAGAGGGTTGTTCGTCAGGAAAAAAAGCCCTAGAACGAGGCGACTACTATGAAGCCGTACTGAAGTCAATTTCCAGACTGAGAAAAAACGCAGATCACAAAAAATCAGCCGAATCATTGAAGCAATCTTACCCGCTAGCATTAGAATGGCTAGAGGATGAAGCCGAAAACCACATAACCACTAACGATAATTTCAAGTGGAAAGATGCCCTAGCCTCTTATCAGAAGATCAATAACATGTATGAGCAAATCCGCAAAGCTCCTGGAGCCAAACGTGTAATTGCTAATCCGAAAAACTACTACAGCAAAATCACTGAGCTAAAGAAGAAAGCAGCTAAAGAAAGTTATGATGCTGGAATAGCAGCAATGCTAAATGATAATCGTGAGGATGCAAAAAGGGCTTATTATTTATTTAGAGAAGCTAACGAATTTGTTCCTGGATATGAAGAGGTAAATGACTTTATCGCTCAGTCAAAATTCAATGCAACACTCAAAGTAATCGTTGAGCAAATTCCTGTTCCTACAAGATATCAGCTAAGTGCTAATTTCTTTCAGGATAAAGTGGAAGAGTTTCTAAGGTCAGGTAGAGCAAGTGGGGAATTTGTTAGATTTTACACACCAATGGAAGCTGACGGTGAGCAACTAGCCAATGCCGATCAAATTCTGAAAATACAATTTGATGATTTCGTGGTTGGACAGGAATATGTTAAATCAGATACTGAAACGATCGAAAAAGACAGTGTCGAGGTAGGTAAAATCACCTTGGAAGATGGCACTAAAAAACCTGTCTTGGGTACAGTGAAAGCCAAGATCACCACATATCGCAAAGAGGTGAAATCTGAAGGCAGAGTGAGCATGCAAATACTCGATGCGAATA
>Ga0209634_1001358_pt1 | contig 17900 bp, 15 predicted proteins | sample LinPmetageLP40_FD_184043 | JGI IMG/M metagenome (GOLD analysis project Ga0209634, IMG submission 184043) | Marine viral communities from the Pacific Ocean - LP-40 (SPAdes) (version 2) | ecosystem: Environmental > Aquatic > Marine > Oceanic | place: Pacific Ocean | collected 2010-08-26 | reverse complement strand
AGTAAAGAAAGCAAAGTATGATTATAATAGTAATATTGAAGATGCATTTGCTCCTAAGGCGTCAGTATCTTTTAAAGTTTCAGAATATGATGAGTTTAGTTCTTCTTTTGACAAAAGAACTAAAACAGAAGCTTCAGCAAAAGTTTCTATTCCAGTTTATTCAGGTGGCAAGGGATATTCTTTAGTTAAAGAAAAGCAGGCATTGAAGATTAGCGCGGAACTTGACTATGAAGACGCCAAAAATAATTCAGTAAAAGTTGCTTCATCATCCTGGTCTAATTTCAAACTTTCTGAAAGCAAATTAGAATTAGCAAAGGCGCAATTAAAAGCATCAGAAATAGCTTACGAAGGTATTATTCAAGAGTATGAATCTGGACAAAGAACTACGCTCGATGTTTTAAACTCTAGAGGTTTTTTATTAGCAGCAAGATTAAATTTAATTAATTCAGAAAGAGAACAGATTCTTTCAACCTTTAACTTACTTAAAGTCACTGGAAATCTAACGGCAAGTTATCTTAATTTAGAAGCCAAGGTCTACGACCCAAAAGAAGTCTATAAAAAAAGCTGGATTAGACACATTTTTTAGTAAAAAAACTCAATAAATCAGTTGTTTATTTAATAGTTTGAAAATAAGAACAAAATGTGTACATTTGTTTTATAGATTCGTTTAATCAAAATATAAAAAAAAGGAAAAAAAATGGCAAAAAAAGAAGGTAACTTAAAGGTAGTAAATGAGGCTCACACTGATGACAAAGAAAGACAAAAATCTTTAGATGCAGCAATTAGTCAAATAGATTCAAACTTTGGAAAAGGCTCTGTAATGAAGCTTGGCCAAAGACAAGTAATGGATATTGAGTCAATTTCAACAGGTTCCTTGAGTTTAGATATAGCCCTAGGGATAGGTGGATTGCCAAAGAGTAGAATTGTTGAAATTTATGGACCAGAATCCTCAGGAAAAACAACTTTAGCATTACAAGTTATTGCAGAAGCGCAGAAAAGTGGCGGAACATGTGCGTTTATCGATGCTGAACATGCTTTAGATCCAAGTTATGCAAAAAAACTAGGTGTAAACACTACAGATTTATTAATCTCTCAACCAGATACTGGAGAGCAAGCTTTAGAAATAACAGATACATTAGTTAGATCTGGTGCAATTTCAGTATTAGTAGTTGATTCTGTTGCTGCTCTAACTCCTAGAGCTGAGCTTGAAGGAGAAATGGGTGATCATCATATGGGACTACAAGCTCGTTTAATGAGTCAGGCCTTGAGAAAATTAACGGGAAGCATTTCAAAATCTAACACAATGGTTATCTTTATTAATCAAATAAGAATGAAAATTGGAGTGATGTTTGGAAGCCCAGAAACGACTGCTGGAGGAAATGCTTTGAAATTTTATTCATCCGTCAGATTGGACATCAGAAGGATTGGTGCAATTAAAGATGGAGATGAAATTGTAGGAAATCAAACTAGAGTGAAGGTGGTAAAAAACAAAGTTGCGCCTCCATTTAAAGTAGTTGAATTTGATATTATGTATGGAAAAGGCATAAGTAAATTAGGAGAGTTAATTGACCTTGGTGCCAAAGCTGACATTGTTGAAAAAGCAGGAGCTTGGTATTCTTATAAAGGAGAAAAAATAGGTCAGGGTAAAGAAAACTCTAAAGAATATTTGATAAACAATCCTAAAATATCAGCAGAAATTGAAATGGCTATTAGAGCCAATGCTGGATTGATATCTGATAAAATGATGGGAAATCCTTCGCCAAAAGAAAAAATAGAAACTGAAGAGGATTCTAAAAACACAAAAGATACCAAGGAACTAGATAAGTAAAAAAACTTTATTATTAGCCATCTTAAAGCTAGATATGAGCACCCTTGTAGGGTGCTTTTGTCTTGTATGGACTTCTATTTTAAAAACTGTATTTATTAAAATATGAGTAACAAAACACTTCAGGATGTAAGAAAGACTTTTAAAGATTTTTTTAAAGCCAATGATCACCAGATAGTTGATTCCAGCCCATTAGTCCCACAAAACGATCCCACCTTAATGTTTGCAAACTCTGGAATGGTTCAGTTTAAGAATGTTTTTACTGGACTGGAGCAAAGAGATTATAAGAGAGCCACAACCGCGCAAAAATGTGTTCGTGCAGGAGGAAAGCACAATGATTTAGAAAATGTAGGATTCACACCTAGGCACCATACTTTTTTTGAGATGTTGGGAAATTTTTCATTTGGAGATTATTTTAAGGAAGAGGCAATCAATTATGCTTGGCAATTAATTACTAAGGAATACTCCTTACCTAAAGATAAATTGTATGTGACTGTTTTCTCAGAAGATCAAGAAGCTTATGATTTATGGCACAAAATTGCGGGTTTTAATGAAGATAGAATAATAAAAATACCAACCTCAGACAATTTTTGGTCAATGGGTGACACAGGGCCATGTGGACCTTGTTCCGAAATATTTTATGACCACGGAGACCATTTGTTTGGTGGATTGCCAGGAACCAAAGATCAAGACGGAGACAGATTTATTGAAATTTGGAATTTAGTATTTATGCAGTACGAGCAGGTATCAAAAGATAAAAGAATTAACCTGCCCAAACCTTCAGTCGATACAGGAATGGGGTTGGAAAGAATGGCTGCTGTTTTACAAGGAACACATGACAATTACCAAATTGATTTGTTTAAAAAAATTATTTTAGATACGGAAAGTTTGTTTGAACAAAAGTTATCTGAAAAAAATACTGCGAGTTATCGTGTGATAGCAGATCACCTTAGGGCTTCTGCTTTTCTAATTTCAGATGGCGTACTGCCATCTAATGAGGGGCGTGGTTACGTATTACGAAGAATCATGCGAAGAGCGATGAGGCATAGTAATGTTTTGGGAAAAACAGATCCAATTTTATACAAAGCGTTACCAACTATTATTGAATTAATGAAAGAAGAGTACCCCCAATTAGAAAATGCAAAAGATTTGATAAAAGAAACGGTTGTTACAGAAGAGGAGAGATTCTCATCATTACTAAAAAATGGATTAAAAATTTTAAATGATGAAGTGAAGAAAATAAAAGACGAAACCTTGCCAGGTTCGGTTGCATTTAAGCTTTATGACACATACGGTTTTCCAGTTGATTTAACCCAAGATGTTTTAAAAGAAAAAAATATCAAGATTGATCATGACGAGTTCAAAAAATTAAGAGAACAAAGCAAAGTAGAGGCTAGAGCTAGCTGGAAGGGTACAGGCTCAGTGGGAATAGATAAGATTTGGTTTGAAATTGTATCTGGCCAAAAGAAAGAAAAATTACCTGATACAGAATTTTTTGGGTATGGATCTGATCAAATTGAATCTAAGTTATTATCTATAGTGAAAGAAAACAAAGCTTCTCTTGAAATTAAGGAAGGAGACTCTGCAAGTTTAATTTTTAACCAAACAGTATTTTATGCAGAATCTGGCGGACAGATATCAGACACTGGTACAATTGAATCTAATGGAGTTTTATTTGAAGTCAGCGATACTCAAAAGATTTTTGGAACTTTTTATGTGCATTCAGGTGTGGTTAAAAAAGGAACGCTTAAACCAGGAGATAATTTTATTTTAAAAATTGACAAAAAAAGAAGAGACAAAATTAAATGCAATCACTCAGCAACTCATTTGTTGCATGCTGCACTAAGGGAAAAGCTTGGAAAACACGTATCCCAAAAAGGCTCATATGTCGGACCTGATAGGTTGAGATTTGACTTTAGTCACTCAAAACCAATTAGCCATCAGGAGATTGTGGAATTAAATAAGAATGTAAATGCTGTGGTAATCAATGGTGGTGAGGTCAAAACTACACTTATGACGCCCAAAAAAGCTATTGAACAAGGAGCTATGGCGCTTTTTGGAGAAAAATATGGTGATGAGGTTCGAGTAGTAACAATGGGTAATTTTAATAACAAGACTTTTTCAATAGAGCTTTGTGGAGGAACTCATGCCACAGAACTGTCTACCATTGGTAATTTTGAAATTATTAACGAGTCTTCCATTGCTTCTGGTGTGAGAAGAATAGAAGCATTGAGAGGCGACGAGCTCTCTGCCTATAAACAATCTTTAAATAAATTAGCCAAAGAGAAAGAAGCTAGTCTGAATTCTCAAATTCAAGATTTGGAAACTAATATAAAAAAACTAAATGGTAACCTAGAAGATCTTAAAGATTTTTCGCCAGAAGCAAAAGTAGTCAAGCTAAGGTCTTTGTATGAATCTTTATATAAAAAAACCATTCTTCAAGATCATAAAAAAAATATTATTAAAGATTATCCACTCAAAGACATGACAGTTCGAATTCAGTACATTTATGGTCTTTCCGGAAAAGATTTGAGAACCGTAGTAGATGATCATAAAAAAGAAATTGGCAGTTCTGCTGTTTTTACCTTTAGCGAGCTTGATAATAAATTAAATATAGCAGTTGGTATTACGAATGAACTTACCAATAATTTAGACTCCTCTTTTTTCGCTAAAGAAATATCTAAATTTCTTAATGGTAAGGGAGGAGGGGGAAGAAAAGATTTTGCTCAAGCAGGTGGAGAGCCCCAATCCAATTTAAATATTATTTATGATTTTGTTTTACAGTTAGTAGAAAAAAAAATTAATTAAATATTTCTTTCAATAAACTCTATAATTTTTTGTGAGTCTAAATTGTCAATAGTCTCTTTATTTTTTTCACAATCGTACACAAAAGAATTTTTTTTTATCGGTTTAAATTTATCAGAGCTTTTATTAAAAAATGCAAATAATTTTGGATTTGCCAGGGTGAGCATATGCATAACTCCATTATCAATAGTAATATTAAATGCCATTTTATTTGCAATTGCAATTACAAGAGATGGGTTTTTTAATTCTGAACTGGCTAAGTGTTCTGGAAAATAGGCATTTATAATATTTTTTTTTATTATGTTAATTTCTTTTTCGTATTTTGGTTCTATGAAAAATACAGGCATGAAATTTTTTTCTACAAAGTGTTGAGCAGTCTTGACAATTTCCATTAATTCAAATTCTTTTATTCTAGTTTTGTGACCTGCTTTAATGGAAAAACCAATGTATTTTTTATTATCATCAAGTAATCTTTCAGCTTCTTGATAGTATTCTCTAGAAACTGTAACTTGAATATTGTTTATATCAATTTTTTTCTTTAAAAATTTTTCTAAAGAATTAATTACTCTTAATTGAACATGTTGTTGTTTTTTTTGAAAAAATTTTATGGGCTTACTTAGTATTCCTCTCAAAGAAAAGCTTAAAAAAAATTTGTGAGGTATTCTTTTATATATTAGTGTATTTCTAAACTTTGACTGATTATCAATAATTAAATCATAAAATTTTTCATTCTTTATTTTTTTATCAAAAAAATGTTTTAATCTAAAACCGAAATGGATAGGAAAATGCTTGATTGTTTGAACATTTTTTACCTTTAGAGAGTTTAATTTATTTTCAAACCAAAAATTATCTATATCACAGGCATAATAATCAATTTTTGGATTTTTAAATTCTCGATTCATTAAATGAAATATTTTTACAAACTGAATAGCATCTCCAATCCCACCACCTGTATTAATGATTAGAATATTTTTTAAAGGAGATTGCAAAATTAATTTAGTTTGTTTTGTAGATTTTTGTTGATTGCTTCTAAAAATTGGTTGGTCGTTAAAAATTTTTGTTCTCCACCAACTAAAACAGCCAGGTCTTTCGTCATTTCACCTTTTTCAACAGTTTCTACACAAGTTTGTTCAAGTGCATGAGCAAAGTCTATTAATTCCTGATTACCATCTAATTTACCCCTATGTGCCAAACCTCTCGTCCATGCAAATATTGAAGCAACAGGATTGGTTGAAGTTTCATTTCCTTTTTGATGTTCTCTGTAGTGTCTAGTAACTGTTCCATGCGCTGCTTCTGATTCAACAGTTTTTCCATCTGGAGTCATTAAGACGCTAGTCATCAATCCTAAAGAACCATATCCTTGAGCAACAGTATCACACTGAACATCCCCGTCGTAATTTTTACAAGCCCAAACATAACCACCACTCCATTTCATTGCACAGGCTACCATGTCGTCAATTAGTCTATGCTCGTAAGTTAGTTTATGTTTTGCAAATTCATCTTTAAATTCACCATCAAAGATTTCTTGGAATAAGTCTTTAAATCTTCCATCATAAGTTTTTAAAATGGTATTTTTAGTTGAAAGATACACAGGCCATTTTCTTATCAAGCCATAGTTCATGCAAGATCTGGCAAAATCTTTAATGGATTCATCTAAATTGTACATCGTCATGGCTATTCCAGATCCGGGAAAGTCAAAGACATCATGTTCAACTGTATCGTTACCATCTTCCGATGTCCATTTAACCGTAAGTTTACCTTTGCCGGGTACTTTAAAATCTGTAGCTCTATATTGGTCTCCATAGGCATGTCTTCCAATAACAATAGGATCAGTCCATCCTGGAACTAATCTTGGAACATTTTTCATAATTATTGGTTCTCTAAAAATAGTCCCACCTAAAATATTTCTAATAGTGCCATTAGGAGACTTCCACATTTTTTTAAGTTTGAACTCTTCAACTCTAGCTTCATCAGGAGTTATGGTTGCACACTTGACGCCAACGCCGTATTTTTTTATTTCTTTAGCACAGTCTATAGTAATTTGATCATCAGTCTTGTCACGACTTTCCATTCCTAAATCAAAGTACTTTAACTCAACATCAAGGTATGGAAGGATTAGTTTATTCTTAATAAATTCCCAGATAATCCTGGTCATCTCATCACCGTCAAGCTCTACTACTGGATTTTTAACTTTTATTTTTGCCATGTTATTAGTTAATTTAAGAAAATGTGTTATATACAAATCAAAAAATTTAATCAATTATAATTTAATGTTAGAAATAATTTTTCCAAAAATACACAAAGAAGGTAAAAAGATATTAACAATAACTCTTTCGATCAATTTTTTAGTATTTTTTATATCTGAGACATTAGGATTGTTATTAATTATTATTAATATTTGGGTTTATTACTTTTTTAGAGACCCCGATAGAATTTCCATAAGCGATGACAATTATCTTGTTAGTCCAGCAGACGGAAAGATTAGCATGATTACAGAATGCAATGGTCCCAAAGAAATAGGAATGGAAGAAAAAACATTTACCAGGGTTAGTGTTTTTATGAATGTATTTGATTGCCATGTAAATAGAGTTCCCACTAAGTGCGATATAGAAGAGATCTTTTATAAGCCTGGAAAATTCATCAATGCCTCCCTAGATAAGGCCAGCGAACACAATGAGAGAAACATTTTAAAAGTAAAAGGAAAAAATGGAGACGAATTTGCAATTGTTCAAATTGCAGGTTTGGTAGCTAGAAGAATTGTTTGTGAAACCGATGTTGGAAAAGAATTGAGCCAAGGCGATAGATTTGGAATTATTCGCTTTGGAAGCAGGGTCGATTTATATTTTGACAATAGTTATGAACTTTTTGCAAAAACTGGCCAAACAGTTGTTGCTGGCGAATCCTTATTGGCTAAAAAAAAATAAGTATATAAAATATACGTGCTATGAAAAAAGCAATTAGTATAAGATCAGTTATACCAAATATTATTACCATACTTGCTTTGAGCTTGGGTTTGACAGCAATTAAATTTGCCTTGGTTCAAAATTTTCACAATGCTATCATATGCATTGTATTAGCTGCAATTCTAGACGCGGCTGATGGTAGAATAGCAAGGTTAATAAAAGGAACTTCAAAGTTTGGCGCTGAATTAGACTCTTTGGCTGACTTTGTAAATTTTGGTGTTGCTCCAGCTTTGATGCTTTATATTTGGGATTTAAATATTTATGGAAATTTAGGATGGGTGGTTACATTAATTTATATTATTTGTTGCTGTTTAAGATTGGCAAGATTTAACCTCACATCTAATATTATCAAAAATCCAATATTAAATAATTTTTTTACAGGAGTCCCATCACCAGCTGGAGCGGGTATTGTATTGTTACCTATTATTATTAGTTTAGGAAATTTTTCGTACCTTTTAGATGAAGCGCAGTATTTCCCAGTTATTATTGTCATTATTTCCTCATTTTTAATGATTAGTAAAATTCCAACCTATGCCTTTAAAAAAATAAAAATTACCAAAGCTTACGTTTTGTTAATTATGTTGTTTTCGGTTTTGTTATTTGGTTTTTTAATTACCTATACTTTTAATACACTTTTCGTAATAGGGGTTATGTATATATTATCAATACCAGTAAGTTTTTTTCATCTAAAATATCTGAAAAATAAACATAATTTAAAAACAGATTCTGATGAGAGTTTAATTTCAGAAGATGTTTTGTAACATAATTTTACTTGCATAATTGTTTTGAAAAAATTTCAAAAAAAAAATTTAAGTCATAGTTCTAAACTCTGGTTAACAAGACAATTAAATGACCCTTTAGTAACGGAGGCTAAAAAACAAAACTATCGATCCAGAGCTGTATTTAAGTTTTTAGAAATTAATGAGAAACATAAATTTTTGAAAAATAATCTAAATATAATTGATCTTGGAGCTGCTCCTGGAAGTTGGTCTCAACACACAAGTAAAATTAACAAAGACGGAGTTAATATTGCGTTAGATCTATTGGATACAAAACCTATTAATAATTGTAAAATTATTAAAGGAGACTTTACTTCTGATGAAGTGCAAAACAAATTGACTAATTTAATAGAAGGAAAAAAATTTGATATAGTTTTGTCTGATATTGCAGAAAACTCTACTGGTAATAGGTCTTTAGATTCCATGAGAAGCAATATCATCACGATTGAGGTCATGAAATTTTCTTTAAAGCATTTAAAAAAAAATGGAAAAATTTTAATTAAGACATTTTCAGGGGTAGGTAACGAAGAGGTTGTTCAAATGGCAAAAAAAAATTTTTCTAAACACATCTTTATTAAGCCAAAATCAAGCAGAAAAGATTCAAAAGAGCTCTATTTATATTGTATTTTATAATTTATTGACATTTGCTCGTAGGCAAAATAAATAGGTTTATGGAACTAAATAAAGGCCTTACTTTTGATGATGTGCTGTTAATACCAAAAAAGTCATCTCATTTACCCTCACACTCTATTACTAAAACGTTTTTAACTAATAATATAGAGCTAGGCATTCCCATCATATCAGCTGCCATGGACACGGTTTCTAATTATCAATTAGCAATAACCATAGCGCAACTTGGTGGCATGGCATGTATTCACAAAAACATGTCTGTGGAAGAGCAATCACTGCAGATTAAAAATGTAAAAAAATTTGAATCTGGAATGGTGATTAATCCAATCACTATAGGACCGGAAAGCGATATTTCTGATGCTATTAAATTAATGTCATCTAATAAAATTTCTGGAATACCTGTTGTTGATAATAACAAAACATTAGTGGGTATTATTACGAACCGTGATCTAAGATTTGCTAAAGACACAAAAACAAAAGTTAAATCTTTAATGACTAAAAAAGTTGTAACTGTTGATCAGGGCGTAAAGTTAGAGAATGCTAAGAAACTACTACACAAACATAGAATAGAAAAATTAGTTGTAGTAAATAAAAAATTTCAATGTGTTGGATTAATTACAGTTAAAGATTTGGAAAAATCGCAATTGTACCCAGATGCCTCCAAGGATAGCAAACAATCACTAAGAGTAGCAGGAGCAATAGGTGTTGGTGAAGAAGGGCTGGTTAGAGCAGAAAATTTAATAAATAGCGGTGTGGATGCTTTAATTCTAGATACAGCTCATGGACATTCATCTTCCGTTCTTGCTGCATTAAAAAATATTAAAAAGAAATTTAAATTTAAAAATATTATTGTGGGAAATGTTGCAACAGCTGATGCTGCAAAAGAACTTGCTGATTTAGGAGCCGATGCAATTAAAGTAGGAATTGGTCCGGGCTCAATATGCACAACCAGAGTTGTTGCAGGAGTGGGGGTACCCCAATTTACAGCTATCCAAAATGTTGCTGAGGGATTAAAAAATTACAAAACTAGAATTATAGCAGATGGAGGAATAAGATACTCTGGAGATATAGCAAAAGCTATAGGTGCTGGAGCTGACATCGTGATGGTTGGATCTTTATTTGCTGGAACGGACGAAGCTCCGGGTGAAATTTTTTATTACCAAGGTAGGAGTTATAAGTCTTATAGAGGCATGGGTTCTTTAGCTGCAATGGCGAAAGGTTCTGCTGATAGATATTTTCAACAAGATGTTTCAGATGCTTTAAAATTAGTTCCGGAAGGAATTGAAGGAAGAGTTCCTTATAGGGGGCCTGTAAGAAATATTATCAATCAATTAGTAGGAGGATTGAAGGCATCTATGGGCTATGTGGGGGCCAAGAATATTGTAGAATTAAAGAAAAAAGCTAGTTTTGTTGAAATTACTAATTCTGGAATTAAAGAAGGTCATGTTCACGATGTTCAGATAACTAAGCAGTCACCCAATTATCCAACTGAAAGTTAAATGAAGTTTTTTATTATAATTATATTTTATTTATATAGCGGTATTTCATACTCTGATGAAAATAATTTTTTTACCAAAGGCAAAACTTTATTTGATCAAAAAAAAATTACACAATCAAAAATAGAGTTTGAGAGAAGTATAGTTTCTGACCCCAAGCACGTTAATAGTTATATTTTCTTATCTAAAATTTTTGCAGAATCCAATAAACAAGATGAGGAAATGAAGAATTTGAGCACTGCTTTGTTGCTTGATTCTAAAAATGAAGAAGCTCTTTATTTAATGTCTTTGCTTAATATTAAAGAAGGGGATTATAAATCTTTAGAAAAAAACTATGCAATTTTAAAACTTAATTGCTTGAAGTTGTGTGACAAGCTAGACGACTTAAACAAATCAATTAAAAAATTTAACAAATCATGAACAAGCCAATATCTGGCCAAAAAGTCTTGATTGTAGACTTTGGCTCTCAAGTTACACAACTAATTGCAAGAAGAGTTAGAGAGCAGTCTGTTTATTGTGAGATTATTAGTTTTCAAAATTTTAATAAACTTAAATCTATAGAAAATACTAAGGGAGTTATTTTATCAGGCGGACCATCTTCAACATCCGAAGCCAAATCTCCAAGAATTAAAAACCATGGCTTATTAAAAAACATTCCAATCCTAGCCATTTGTTATGGCCATCAGCTAATAGCTAAAAAATTTGGAGGTAAGGTTAAATTTACAAGTAAAAAAGAATTCGGAAGAGCTGAAATTTATGAACAATCTAGCTCATTACTTACTAAAGGTTTTTTTAAAAGTAAAAAAAATACCGTTTGGATGAGCCATTCAGATCAGGTGATTAAAATGGGAGATGGCTTTTCGGTTGTAGCTGCTACTAAAAATGCGAAGTATGCAATTACCCAGAACATTAAAAAAAAAATCTACACTGTTCAGTTTCATCCTGAGGTAGTTCACACCAATCAAGGAAAGCTTATTTTTAAAAATTTTATTTTTAACGTTTGTAAGTGCAAAAAAAATTGGACAGATGAATCCAAGCTAGAAAAAATAATTTTTGAAATTAAAAAAACTGTAGGAAAGAAAAAAGTTTTATGTGCCTTATCAGGCGGTGTAGATAGTAGTGTACTAGCTCACATATTAAAAAAAGCATTAAATAATCAAGTTTATTGTGTTTATATAGATACAGGACTGATGAGAAAAAATGAGAGCAAGGAAATTGTTTATATCTATAAGAAAAAATTTAAAAAAAATTTTATTCACTTAAATGAAGGACCGTTATTTCTAAAAAATTTAGACAAAGTATTCGACCCTGAAAAAAAAAGAAAAATAATAGGAAAAACTTTTATAAAAGTATTTGAAAAATTTTCTAAAAAAAATAGAGGAATTGATTTTTTAGCTCAAGGAACTCTTTATCCAGATATAATAGAAAGCCAAAGCTTTTCTGGAAGCCCCAGTTCTAAAATAAAATCACATCACAATGTCGGCGGTCTCCCTAAAAAAATGAATTTTAAATTAATCGAACCATTCCGTGAAATGTTCAAAGACGAGGTTAGAAAGCTTGGAAAAAAAATGAACATCGAAAGTACTATTCTTGATAGACATCCCTTTCCAGGGCCTGGATTGGCTATCCGAATTCTGGGCTCTATAAGTGATGATAAAATTAAAATTTTACAAAATGCGGATAACATTTTCATAAGAGAATTGAAAAAAAAAGGTTTATATAAAGATATATGGCAAGCTTTTGCAGCATTGCTTCCAGTAAAATCAGTTGGTGTGATGGGGGATAGTAGAACGTATGATTTTGTTTGTGCTTTAAGAGCGGTCACTTCTATCGATGGTATGACAGCTGATTTTTACAATTTCAATTACAAGGACATCTCTGATATTAGTAATAAAATTGTAAATGAAGTGAGTGGTATTAATAGAGTTGTTTACGATATTACCTCCAAACCTCCAGGCACTATAGAATGGGAGTAAAACAAATGTATATTTCAGTAACAGGACTCAAACCTAAAGGTTTAATTGGCTGGATACGTTTCTGGATTTTGACTATCCCAGCAGCTAAGGATGCTCAAAAAGCGGATGGAATACTGCGTTGCATGTTTAAATCTCGTAATGGTTTCCAGCACACATTAACAGTATGGAAATCAAAAAAATATATGCTAGGTTATTTGAGATCGTCAGCCCACACAAAGGCCATGAAAAATTTTTCAAAGATTGGTGTAGGAAAAACATATGGTTATGAGGCAGGTGCTATTCCAAGTTGGGAAGATGCATTACTGAAGTATGATAAAAATGGACGAACTCACTAAGATTTGCTACAAAATCTCTACCAAATTTTTTCAACCAACTATGTTTAAGAGATAAATTCATCTGGAGCGATTAAATGGGAATAAAAAATAACAATAAAATAAAAATTTTTTGCAAACAAAAGCGACCTTTAGTCTGCCTCACTGCTTACAACAAACATATGGCTACGATCGTCGATCCTTTTTGCGATCTATTGCTAGTAGGGGATTCATTGGCAATGGTGCTTTATGGAGAAACCAATACTAGCAATGTTTCCTTACAAACTATGATTGAGCATGGAAAATCTGTAGTAAGAGGATGTTCTAAAAGTATCGTTATTGTAGATATGCCCAAAGGAACCTATGAAGCATCAGCAAAGGTGGCTCTTAAAAATGCAAAAAAAATTCTAAAAGAAACTGGTTGTGACGGAGTAAAATTAGAGGGAGGGGTTAAAATTTCACACTCCATTAAATTGCTGGTTAAAAATAAAATACCCGTTATGGCACATATCGGGCTTATGCCACAACAAGCAAAACATTCGAAGGATTACAAGGTAAAAGGAAGATCTTTGGAAGAGCAAGAATTGATTATAAGTGACCTAAATGCAGTTGAAAAATCTGGTGCCTTTTCCGTAGTAATTGAAGCTGTTACTGAAAAATTGGCTAATAAATTAACCAAACTTTCTAAAATTAAAACGATAGGAATTGGCGCAAGTAAGAAATGCGATGGACAGATTTTAGTAACGGAAGATCTATTAGGTTTTTTTAGTAAAAATGCTAAATTTGTTAGAAAGTATGCTGATATAAATGGCTTTATAAGCAAAGCTATTAAAAAATTTAAATCTGATGTAATTAGTAGAAAGTTTCCATCAAAAAAAAATATTTATTAAATGTCTAACGAATTAGATAATCAAATAACCGAAAGCGTCTTTAATGATAAAATGTCAAATTTTTATCAAAAGAGAAAATTTTATATAATAGGATTAGCTATTCTTATTGTTTTGATACCAATAAGTATTCAAATTTTTATAGCTATAGATAAAAAAAATAATTCTCTTGAATTAGAAAAATACAGCCAAACAATTCTTAGTAAAGATAAAAAAATAAAGGAAGTTGAGCTAGAAAAGCTATTGCAGTCTAAGAATGAGACAGTTTCATTGCTTGCCTTAAATGAATTGCTTAAAATTAATAAAGATTTAAAAAAAAAATCAATATCATTTATTGATCAATTACTAGCTAGTAATAAATTTTCTAAAAAAAATACAAAATTTTTAAAAATTAAAAAATCTATATTAATATTTGATACCGCTTCTGAGACGGAAATGTTAAATTTAATAGATATCAAAAGTAAAGACTCTACATTTAGAAAAATGTCTTTTGAGATCATGTATGATTTTTATATTAGTAAAAAACAAAATCTAAAGGCCAATGACCTTAAGAGGTTAATTAATGAGAACTAGTCTCATTGTATTTTTTTGTTTTTTTTTATTAAACTGTTCCAAAAAAATTGATCTAGGAATAGATATAGAGCAGCTTAAAAATGATGGGGTAACCGTTCTAGAAAAAAAAAAAAGTCTAGAAACATCAAGTGATGAAAAAGAACTAATATCTAAAATTAATTTAAAAACACCTATTAATTATAATAATTGGAAACATCCTAATTTCAATTCTCAAAATTTACGTCAACATGCAACCTTTAAAGGTAATTTTTCCACTATTCAAAAAAAATATAACTTCAAAAAAGCAAAAGATAACATTTACCAAAAAAATATTATTCAAGTTAATAATAAAGTAATTTATGTTGATGATTTTAGCAATTTACATATTTTAGATGAAGACTTGAATTTGATAGTTAAATTTTCAATCTATAAAAAAAAAATATTTAAAAAATATCCTTTAAAATTTTCGATTGCCTCTAGTGATAACTTCGTTTACTTAGCGGATAATTTTGGATCAGTTTTGGCATTTGATCTTGTTAATTTAAAATTAGCTTGGAAAACAGAATTGGGTGTTCCTTTGCTATCTAATTTGGTTTTGTATAAAAAAGATCTCTTTATTACCAATTCAAATGGAAAAATTTTTTCTGTTAGTTCCTCGGATGGAAAAATTAACTGGAGTTATGAAACTGGGTCTGCCGGAACAAGCTCTCATAAAGCCTACCAGCTAGCTGTAGCTAACGACAAACTTTTATTTTCTAATGATTTTGCTGATATTTATTGCATAGATTTAAAAAAACAAAATTTATCATGGAGATTGACCCTGGAGCGCGAAAGTAATTATAGCGACGTATCCTTTTTAGAGTTGTCCAATCTAATTATAGAAAAGAACAACCTTTTTTTATCATCTAACTTTGGTTTAGTTCTTAAGGTAAATATTGAAACTGGAAATGTTATTTGGTCAAATACTGGCAATTCTAATATCCCGCTAATGGTAACAAAAAGTAGTATTATTTTAGCAAATAAGAATGGCGTCGTTAATATTTTTGATAAAATAAGTGGAAAGTTACTTTTTCGAAAAAATTTATTTGATATTTTAAAATCTAATAAAATTAAATTAAAAAATATAGAAGTTAACAATTTGTTTTTGGTGTCTAATACTATCCACATTTCTACCAATAGAGGATTTTTTTTTGAAATTAATGCTACTAATCTAAAATCAATTACCTACTTAAAAACTTCTAAAATAATACAATCTAATCTAGTTTTTTCTGATGGTTTTATTTACTTTATATCTAAAAATAAAATTTATAAAATTTAATGACTATTGACATTTCAATTGTAGGAAAACCTAATGTGGGAAAGTCCACTTTTTTTAACAAGATTTTTTCTAAAAATATTTCAAAAGTCGCCGATGAACCTGGAACAACTAAAGATGTGATATCTGAGTCTTTCTCATTTGGTAATGAAGAGCTAGTATTTCATGATACGGGTGGACTTAAAAAAAAAGCTAAATCTAAAGATGAAAATCAATCTTATATTACTAAGGAATGCCTAACTGCCATTAACAACTCTTCCATCGTTATTTTTATGATGGATGCAAACGATAAGTTTACTAAAAATGACAAGCAAATTTGCAGAATGATTTTAAATAAATTTAAAACATTAATTGTTATTATTAATAAAGCTGATTTAATTAAAGATGAAATTAAAACCAGAACAAAATACTTCAACTATTACTTTGAAAATTTATTTTCAGATATTTTGATTAAGCCTCATTTCTTCTCTTCTATCATGGAAAAAAGCGCAGATGTGTTCCTTAGAAAAATTTGTAGCCTAGATCAATCTACTAAAATTATGATTAGTAACAATAAATTAAATACTTTTTTAGAAAAAACTAACAATTCTCATAGAGCTCCACAAAAAGGAAATTTTAGACCAAAAATTAAATTTTTAAAACAAGTCAACTCTAGACCTATTATTTTAAAAGCATTTGGAACTAGATTAAAAGGGGTCAACAAGGATTATAAAAATTATTTTTTAAAACAATTGCTAAGTCATTTTAGCATTTACAATAAAGTAGTAATTATTAAATTTGTAAATAATGAAAACCCTTTTAGCTAGAGTTATCCTGTAAAGTTACTGAGCAAAGACAATTGATTATTTTTTTCAGTTTGGTTCTTAAAATCCTGAGGAATTACTGGATAGTCTCCGGTAAAACAATGATCTGTGAATTGTGGATTTTTATTATCTCTTTTTTCATACCCTAGGGCCTTATAAACTCCATCTATACTTAAAAATGATAACGTCTTAACACCAATAATTTTTCTCATTTCTTCTATGCTGTTATTTGCGGCCAATAGTTCGGATACATTCGGCGTATCAATTCCATAATAATCAGGAAATTTAATTGGAGGACTTGAGATTTTCATGTGAACCTCTTTTGCTCCGACTTCATACAACATGGAGACAATTTTTTTTGAGGTAGTTCCTCTAACAATAGAATCGTCCACTAAAATAATTCTTTTATTTTTAATTAATGCTCTATTTGGATTGTGTTTAAGCTTAACACCTAATTGCCTAATTTGTTGAGTTGGTTCAATAAACGTTCTTCCCACATAATGGTTTCTAATTATTCCCATATCAAATTGTATTTTAGACTCTTCAGAGTATCCAATGGCTGCAGGATTGCCAGAGTCTGGAACCGCAGATATCAAGTCAGCTTCAGTAGAAAATTCTTTAGCTAGTTGTTTACCTAGGTTTTTTCTATACTCATAAACCCCTTTGCCTCCCACAATGCTGTCTGGTCTTGAAAAATAAATATATTCAAAAATACATGGTCTGGGATTTTGTTTAGGAAATGGCTTGATGCTTTCAATGCCGTCTTTGTTAATAATTACTATTTCACCGTTCTCAACCTCTCTTACAAATTCCGCTCCAATTATATCTAAGGCACAAGTTTCAGATGCAAAAATATAAGAATCATCAAGCTTTCCCAATACCAAAGGTCTGATACCATAAGGATCTCTAATACCAACAAGCTTTTTATTAGTTAGCATAACCATTGCATAGCCACCCTGAATCTGAAAAATAGAATCGATAATTTTGTCGATAATTTTAGTCCTTCGCGATTTTGCTATTAACTGAACAACTGTTTCCGTATCAGAAGTTGTTTGAAATATTGCTCCTTCTTTAACCATTTTCTCTCTGATATGAATGGCATTGGTAAGGTTTCCATTATGTGCAATGCTAATACCTCCCAAATATAAATCTGCAAAGAAAGGCTGAATGTTTCTAACAATAGGAAGTCCAGTTGTTGAATAGCGGTTATGACCAATAGCTGCATTTCCAGGTAGTTGATCGATTATTTTTTTACTTGTAAAGTTGTCACCTACAAGGCCTCTTCTTTTAACTGAATGAAAATTCTTGCCATCAAAGGTGTTGATACCACAGGCCTCTTGCCCTCTGTGCTGTAATGCATGCAAACCTAATGCCGTAAGAGTTGCTGCATCCTTATGGTTGTAAACACCAAAGACACCACACTCTTCTCTTAATCTATCGTCTAGCACAGGCAATCCATTACATTAAATGACATAAAGAGTCATTTAGTAATTTTATCTACATTTTCTTTACTTTTTTCTATGTATTCATACCTTTTGGGAAGATTTTCAGTTAAGAA
>Ga0209634_1001357_pt1 | contig 17904 bp, 25 predicted proteins | sample LinPmetageLP40_FD_184043 | JGI IMG/M metagenome (GOLD analysis project Ga0209634, IMG submission 184043) | Marine viral communities from the Pacific Ocean - LP-40 (SPAdes) (version 2) | ecosystem: Environmental > Aquatic > Marine > Oceanic | place: Pacific Ocean | collected 2010-08-26 | reverse complement strand
ACTTCAACAACAAGGAATCAAAATCATGAAAAATTTTTTATTATTTTTTACAATTTTTACAATTTCAACAACCGCCGCTCCATATGTCGAGTGGAAACACCAAGATGCCTTCCGTAATTTAGGGGATCCTCTAAAGACTACTGATCATTTGCGTCTGGGATACAAAACTTCAAAAAATTATTATTTTGAGATGGGCCCTCGTACACATGGAATTGCTGCGGAAATGGGCGGTAAAGCTCTCGTGGCACCAAATCTGGCACTAAAGTGGAAAGTGGAGTCGAATAGGGTTGACTATTGGAAACATAAGATAGAAACGGAAGTTCGATACACTTTTAAAAAATAGTTCTTGACAAAGTGCTTGTACTAGTGTATAGTTTTCACTAATCGGAGAAATTTTATGGCACACCAAACTAATTCACCTACTATATACCTTGGAGCAGTTGTTTCCGATGAACGCCCTAACGGAGATGTGCCTATAAAAATAGGATTTACTACTGTAGGTTCGGGAGGAACCTTACAAGTAGCACAAACTTCTACTTTATTTACAGGTTTTTCTGAAAGTATTACATCTAATAACGTTAACTTTGTCACTGCTGTTAATGAGTTTGGGCAAACACCTGCACAAGCAGGTATAACAGGAAATGTTGTTTCTCCTGCCTTTAATACTAGTATAAATGGATTTCCTCTTGAAAAATTTTTACAAAGTTTAACTTACAATGAAAGACTTGCCTACGCAACTAGTACTGCAAGTACGGGAGCAAAAGGACAAGTCAGTTACGGAGGACATACATTTCCTAATGGAAGCGGAGAGTTGTTTTATGCGTGTAACTTTACTCAGCCACGAAACTCTAAACGGTTTTATTATGCGAGACGAGTAACTAATTTAGCAGCAGCGCACCCGAATCCTGTGTCAGAAAATGTACCAGGAAAACCTGTAATTAGTTCAGTAACGCATAATGACTCTGGAAGTGCGGCAACAGTAGTACTTAGTTCCAATCCTACTAATTCTGCCATAGGTGCAAATGTATATTACACTAGTGCTTCTTTTCCTTATCCAGAACCTTTATATAAAGATGATTTTAGTAGTTCTGGAGCAGGTTTTTCGTCTCCGCCAAACCACTGGACAAATAACCCTGTATTTAGTACCTCAGCAGGAAAGACTCGGTACTACTGGGCCTTGGGTAGAACAGATAATAATCCTGGAGTTGATGGAGCTGTTATAAGTCCTGTATTTAAAGCGAGATCTGTTCCAAGTGGTTCGGGCAATGAAGAATACGGATTTGAAATATATGGTGCAGGAGGAGAAGTTGCTTTCAGTAACTTAGATGCCCCAGGCAGATTATACTATAGAAGTGGAGATGTTACAGTTGGTAAAGGAAGTGCAACTTCTTCATCTCCTACAGGCAACTCCATTACACTATCTGTGCCGGGACTTCCAGACGGGTCTACAAATCCTGTTAGTGCAGGAGGTTTTAGATGGTTTACTTATGTACAAATACTAAACAGAGAACTGACTCACAATGCAACTATCAGTAGAAATAATAATACAGATGAAATTGTTTTAACTTATACTGCGGGTGCAGCACAGATTGCTGGATCAAGTGTTACACTGCCTTCAATTCTTCCTGCTGTCATAAAATTTCAAGTTTTTGTTTTTAGGATATAATAATGGTTTATGGCATACAAGCATTTAATGAAAACCTAGGGTCAGGCGGTGGTGCAAATCGTACCGTGCTTTCTACAGACGATTCTGTATCTACGTTTTCTATGTCTGCTCCTCAAAATATAAGCGCTCAGGCACTTCGAGATAGATGGTATCCTGCTTTTCCAGCATCAGCAGGAACAGCTAATGCAGGAGGTTTTAGAAATGGAGCCGGACAGGGGACTATTGGTAACTACAATGCTGATCATCCAGATGGTCCGATATTTGTAGCAAGACCTCATTGGAGGAATGCTAGTTATAGTAGTCAACTTACTACAACTAGTGTAGGAAGCGGGTTAGTAGTTTCTAGAATGAATCATTGGGATGTAGAGCAAGGACTATGGTTACAGAATACTAATACGGCAATTCAAAATTATGGCGATAGTAGTACTTTTGTTTTCAATGCCGTCAGCCCTAAAGGATCAAATGCAGTAAGTTTAGAAGCAGGAATAGGCCCTGCACTCGCTACAAGTACTGCTGGCGATGGATATGTTATATCAAAAATTCTTGAAAGCAAGTCCCCACATTCAGGAGCTCGTACAACTACAGGAGGACATGGAATAGAAGTAAAAAATGGCTCTAGTGAAATAGTTTATAACACAAGAGGAAGAACTCCTATAGTTATTGCAACAGGTCTTGTAGCATATGGAAAAGAGTTTGTATATGAAGTTCCTTCGTACTATAACTATAAAAAGATCTATTGTCTTGCTGCAAATACAAGAAGTATAGTTTTAAGATTTTTTACAAATAGTTCTTACAATAGTGAGAAATTCAAAGTAGTATTTAGACAACAATATATTTTTTATCCTCCAAGCTCAAGTAGTAATGCAAAAGTTGGTATAATAAATGACTATTTTGTTCGTGATGCTCCTTATCCTAGCAGCTCTGCAGTAGGCGGTGCAAAATATACTGCTATTACTCAAGAACCTTTATTTTATGCATTATTTTATAATCCTTATGATGATTTACTTACAGGAGAAGGAACATGACAGAAGATACACGAACGGTAGCAATGGTAACAGACGGAGGAGAAGCACATTCAACTCTTTCGTATATGGACACTTATATACACGGGCAGAAGTATGGAGACTATACAGCAGTTATACTACCCATTGGTGTTGATGGCGAAGAACTTTTTTGTAAGAAATACTGGAAAGACAATGCATGGCATAATAGAATAAAACAACCTAATGATTGGTCGGAGTGGAAAAATTATGAGTGGGTTTTTAACTCGGAACAGTTTTGGATGTCCGTACGACTAGAAAGAGACTATCTAATGAGTCTTTCAGATGTACGTGTGTTGCCAGACTATCCTCAAACAGACTCAAAAAAAGCAGAATGGTTAACGTATAGACAAGCATTACGCGATATACCTTCTCAGCATACATCTGTTACCGAATGGGACAAAATTGTATGGCCAACAATCCCATCGTAGAAAAATAAAACTTGACAACATAACTACTTGAGAGTATAATTGGTATCATGTCTAAAGAACTAACTACAATTTCTCCGGAAGGTTTGGAGATAGCGAATAGCTATTTACAGTTCGGGAATATCCGAGCGGTTTGCGACTACCTACAGGTTGGTGAGAATCAAGTAGTAGAGCTGTTAAACAAACGTGAAGTTAAAAAGTACATTGACACTGTATATCTCGATTTGGGATATCGTAATCGAAACAACATTGGTAGTTTGTTGGATGAAATGATAACGTCCAAACTCGAAGAAGCAAAAGAGTCAGGTGTGTACTCTAATAAAGATTTAGCAGACCTACTGCAGATGGCTCATAAAATGAGAATGGACGAGATTAAAGCTCAAGCAGAGTTGCTTAAAGTTGAATCAAGCTCCGTTAAAAACCAGACGAATGTTCAGATCAATGGAGAAGTACCATTTGGACAAGGCAACTATGGTAAGTTGATGGAGAAACTGTTGAATGGAAATGCATGATTTGGAAGTTGCGTTTAAGACGCACGAAGCACAGTGTGAAGAACGCTGGAGAACGATATTTGAAAGAACTTCTGCAAATAGCGACAGGCTCCAGCGTATTGAAACTCGTATGATGGCATTAGGTGGAACTATTATATTTTTTCTACTAGGTATTCTTGCCTCTGGCGCTATGCAAGTGTGAATAGATGTTAGCCGAAATTGCTGCTGCCAATGCTGCCTTTGCAGTAATACAACAGTCATTAAAGAACGGCAAAGACTTTTATGATGTAGCTGGTTCATGTGCGGAATATTTCAACAACAAAGCAGTTATATCACGTAACAGTAGTAAACGAGGTTCCAAGTCTCAACTTCAAAACTTTATGGAACTGGAAAAAATGCGAAAGCAAGAAATTTGGATTAAAGAATGGATGATTTACGCAGGTGATCCAGGTATGTGGGATCGCTGGTTGTTATTTCAAAGCGAATGCAAAAGAGCACGAGCTAGAGAAGAACACAGTAAGAAGCGACACAAAGATAATGAAATGGCAGAAGTAATGATGTACCTCAAATATGCAATGAGTGGCATCTCTACTGTAGTAGCTGCTTTAGCTTTGCTCGCTGAGTTTGTCTAAAAAGGAGGTGATCCTAGTATGCCATCAGGAAAAGGAACGTACGGAAAAAAGCGAGGTAAGCCAGCAAAGGCAAAGAAGGGTAAGAAGCGGGGCAAGAAGTAATGCGCAAAAAAACGTATAGGGGTAAACGTGCTCCTAAGGGTTTCCACTTTATGCTGCCGGGCGGCAAGTTAATGAAGGATAGTGCTCATGGCAAGAAAAAGACGAAAAAGCGCAGCAAAACCAAAAAACGTTCCTATTAATAAAAAACTTTATGCTAGGACAAAAGCTAAGACTAAACGAAAGTTTGCGGTTTATCCGTCAGCTTATGCAAATGCTTACTTAGTAAGAGAGTATAAGAAAGCAGGAGGTAAATACCGTCGTGGCTAAAACTGGACTTAGTAAATGGTTTGAACAAAAATGGGTAAATATTGGGGCTCCAAAGAAAAACGGTAAGTTTCAGTCGTGTGGCCGAGCTAAAGCCAAAAAAGGAAAAAAGGGGTACCCCAAGTGTGTGCCCCTTTCCAAAGCCAATAGCATGACAAAAGCTCAAATTAAATCTGCCGTAAGACGTAAACGATCAAAAGCTCAAGGCGTCAAAGGCAAGCCGACTAATGTCCGCACAATGGTTAGGAGACGTAAAGGTGGGAAGAAGAAAAAGACCTGATTATATTCCAATGCGTATGAAGCAATTGGAAGAAGAACGCGATAATCCTAACAATAACGAATATGACTCTTTGTGGTATAATCGTGTCATACAAGAACTTGACTGGGCACAACAAGCTATAAATAAAACTGCACCTCGAAACTGTTACATGGGAGTAGAAGTGCCAGCCGTAGAAGGAGAGAAGTATGAAATGCGAATGTGAAATATGTGAGTGTGCTCCTTGCGTGTGTAGCTAATGGCACGTAAAAAAGACTCGCGGTTAAAACGTGCCGGAGTAAAAGGATTTAACAAGCCTAAAAGAACCCCTGGTCATGCTAAGAAAAGCCATATCGTAGTAGCAAAGGTGGGCACAAAAATAAAGACAATACGATTTGGGCAACAGGGAGCAAAAACAGCAGGGAAGCCTAAAGCTGGCGAATCAGCGGCAGTAAAGGCTAAACGAAAAAGTTTTAAGGCTAGACATGCTAAGAATATAGCAAAAGGTAAAATGTCTGCTGCATACTGGGCAGACAAGGTCAAATGGTAGGAGAACCTAATGAGTGAAGGAACAATAAGTGTACCTACGTGGGCACTTCCGGTAGTGGCAGCAGTACTCTCTATTGCTGTGGCCTGGGGTGCAGCAAATGCTCGTGCAGAGGCTACTGAAGCGGAAGTAGATCGTATCGAGCGTGTAGTAACCGAAGCTGCCCAAAAGATTGGAGAAAACGGAGAGTTAACAAAAGTAAATCAAGCTAAAATTGAAGCTATTGTATCTTCTTTGTCCGATCAAGCTGAGACTGCGAAAGAGTCTGATGCAAAGCTTCAGCAGCTAATAGAGATTATGCTGAAAGCGAACTAATGACCAATGTGGGCATATGCGCTGATAGTAATATTAGCATCCGGGGAAAACGCGCCCGTGCTCACTTACAAGTTTTTGGAGCAATGTAGGTATCAAGCTCAAGAACTAACTCGTAGTTATAATAATTTTAGTCCCGTGCAATCTGCAAAGTGCACCCCCACCGTAGTTGAAAAAGATGCAGAGCTTATAGATCTTGAATGGAATAAAGCTATTCTTGAGCTTGCTACAGAGAACTAAATGAAAAAGTTAGAGATACAAAGTAAATACGCACAATATGACATAGATGGAGATGGAATAGTGACTGATGCCGAACTAGCAAGAGCTTCCGAAATGGTTGAACTTGAACTACGAGAAGAAAAAGCACACTCTCAAAAACAAATGGCATGGATTGCAATACTAGCAATGTGCGGATACCCACTGATGTCTCTTATAATTCCAGACAGTAAGTTAGCTACTTGGAGTTCAATGAGTGACATGATATTTTTATCGCAGGCGTCCATAGTAGGAATGTACTTTGGAGCGCAGGCTTACATGGCAAGAAAATAAAATGGCAATTGAAATAAGCCGTCAGGATATAACTGGCGACTATCTGTTTGACTTAAAATCTGAGGCGCGATTTCTTAAACTTCCAATACAGCCTTACTTGGATTTATTGGAAGTCACACCACTACCATCCCAGGTAGCAATTATTAACGCAGTTAATAGCCCGAAGTATCGTTTTGTCTGCGCTGCAGTCTCCCGAAGGCAAGGCAAAACTTACATAGCTAATATAGTTGGACAACTGGTATCGTTAGTACCCGGATCCAATATTCTCATTATGTCTCCTAACTATTCGCTGTCTCAGATTTCTTTTGATCTTCAGAGAAATCTGATAAAGCATTTTGATTTAGAGGTTACAAAAGATAATGCAAAAGACAAAGTTATTGAACTATCTAACGGATCTACTGTTAGAATGGGCTCTGTTAATCAAGTGGACTCTTGCGTTGGTAGGAGTTACGATCTTATTATCTTCGATGAAGCCGCTTTGGCTGATGGTAAAGACGCTTTTAATGTAGCACTGCGTCCTACGCTAGATAAAGATAATTCAAAAGCCTTATTTATATCTACTCCACGGGGCCGCAATAACTGGTTTAGTCAGTTCTGGCAAAGAGGCTACACGGAAGATTTTCCCGAATGGTGCTCAATCAGAGCTACGTATAGAGATAATCCTCGCATGAGTGAGACTGATATTGCAGAAGCACGAAAAGCAATGTCAGAAGCAGAATTCAAACAAGAGTACGAAGCAGATTTTAATACCTACGAAGGACAAGTTTGGAACTTTGATTTCGAAAGCTGTGTTGGTGATTTTTCAAAGCTTGATACTACTAATTTTGATATCTTTGCCGGATTGGACGTGGGCTATAAAGATCCCACTGCTTTTTGTGTAGTAGCTTATGATTGGGACGCAGAGAAATTTTATTTAGTAGCCGAATACATGAATGCAGAAAGAACCACAGAACAACATGCCATAGAGATACAGAAGCTTATAGATAAGTGGGATATTGATTATATCTACATTGACTCGGCAGCGCAGCAAACTAGATTTGATCTTGCTCAGAATTATGATATAACAACAATTAACGCTAAAAAATCTGTACTAGATGGAATCGGACATGTTGCTGGTATTGTTGACAACGACAAATTAATGATAGATCAATACTGTACTGAAAGTCAGTACAGTATTGAATCTTATCAGTGGGATCCAAACCCAAATCTTGCAAGAGAAAAACCAAAGCATGATAGATCTTCTCATATGGCAGATGCTATAAGATATGCATTGTACTCATTTATAACGGCTAATATCTCCTTCTAACGATACCATCTTAAAAATAGTATTTGACAATATACCTTAAAGAAGATATAATTCTTTTAACAATAAAACTACGGAAGGAAAATGCCTAAGTTAAAAAGAGATATAGTAAAGTATGTACGAGATAAGGCTAAATCCCGTTATGAAAAGGGAGCAGAATGCCGAATATGTGGAGCAAAGGCTCCCCTTGATTTTCATCATTTTTACAGCTTAACTCCTTTATTAAATCACTGGATAACTAAAAATAAGCATAATCCAGAATATATACAAGCTTTGAGAGACGACTTCATAGAAGAACATCAAGCAGAGCTTTACGAACATACAACTACACTATGTCATATGCATCACTTAAAGTTGCATTCAGTTTATGGAAAAGACCCTGCTCTTACCACTGCTACAAAGCAGATGAGGTGGGTAGAGATACAGAGAGAAAAACATGGCATGGTATGATAGATTCAGAAAACAAGAAGATGTAGAGGAAAAGTTAAATCCTATACAATCTTACTTGGGATCCAGCAGTCAAACTTCTAGGGAGTTTACTGATAAGTACGAAACGTACTATGAGAATCTTGAAGTTGTAAACCGTGCTGTAAATATGCTTGTCGATGATTGTGCAGAAATACCTGCTATTATTGGAAGACAATCCACTCCTGGAATAGTAAAAGGACTAAAAAGAGCAAAAGTTGATTCTTTACTTAATACTCAACCTAACCCTTTTCAAGACATTAATACTTTTAAAAGAAATCTAATAACAGACTATCTTTTAGACGGTAATATATTTATCTACTACGATGGTGCGCACTTATACCACGTTCCTGCGGATACTGTAACTATTCACGGAGATCCTAGAACTTATGTAGAAAAGTATACTTATAATGAGGTTGATTACTCTCCTAATGAAATTATCCATATAAAAGAAAACTCTTTTCACGATATATATCGAGGAGTGTCTAGACTTAAACCTGCCGTAAGAACTATGCAGATTATGTCACAGATGAGAGCTTTTCAAGATAATTTTTTCAAGAACGGCGCAGTTCCAGGTTTAGTATTAAAGTCACCGAATACTTTATCTGAAAAAATTAAAGAGAGAATGTTACAATCTTGGCAAGCAAGATATAAACCAGATGCTGGAGGAAGACGACCTCTCATATTAGATGGCGGTATAGAAGTAGATAGTATTTCAAATGTTAATTTCAAAGAACTTGATTTTCAATCTGCTATTGAAGCAAATGAAAAAATTATTTTAAAAGCAATTGGCGTTCCTCCAATAATGTTAGACTCAGGAAATAATGCAAATATTCGTCCTAATATGCGTCTCTATTATTTAGAAACAATAATGCCAATTGTACGAAAGTTAAACTTTGGATTAAGCCGATACTTTGGTTTTCCAATTACAGAAGATATTTCTGATATACCTGCATTACAGCCAGAACTACGAGATGCATCAGCTTACTATACGTCTCTAGTAAATGGAGGTATAATAACAGCGGCGGAAGCACGAGATCGTTTAGGATTTCCACCAATTGAAGGTACAGAAGAAATTAGAATACCAGCTAATATTGCAGGAAGCGCAGGAAACCCAAGTGAGGGTGGCAGACCACCAGAGGAAGAAGAAGATGGCAGCTAGTAAGCACAAAAAATTAAAAATGGTTAGAAATTTGGGATTATTTTTTGCAGAGATGGGTCGAGTACCTTCTCGAGGAGAGTATAGTAAACTTAAAGTAAGACCAAAATTTATGACAGTCAAAGAGATAGATCGAATTTGTGTCTCTTGGACTCACATGATACAGATGTTAGAAAAAGAAGAAACAGATTTATGGAGTTTGATACATAAAGCTCCCGAACCGCCTCCCATTGTAGAACCTGTGGCAAAGGCAAAGCCCGCTAAAAAAGCGGTGAAGGAGGGAGCTTATGGAGAAAGTATTTAACCTTACTTCTACCTTTAAGTCTCAAATGGAAGACGATGGATCAATTATGATTCGTGGTATGGCAAGCACTGTTGATTTTGATCGCGCGGGCGATTCAATTGCTTCAGAGGCTTGGCAAAAAGGTGGCATGAGTAACTTTGAAAAGAATCCTATTATTCTTTTTAACCATAATTACGACAAACCCATTGGAAGGGCAACAGGACTAAAAGCGGGTCCTAATGGTTTAGAGATGGAAGCAAAAATTAGTAAGCACGCAGAGTGTGCTAACTTAATAAAAGACGGTGTTCTTGGGGCCTTTTCTGTTGGTTTTCGAGTCAAGGATGCTGATTACTTAGAGGAAACCGACGGATTAAGAATAAAGGATGCTGAACTGTTTGAGGTATCGGTAGTATCTGTACCGTGCAATCAATCAGCTACTTTTTCACTAGCGAAATCTTTTGATTCAATGTCTGAATACGAGGATTTCAAAAAAACTTTCACTAATAGTGACGGGACGCAAGTCCAAAAGGAGATACAAATGTCTGAACAGGCACAACAACCCGTTGACTTGGAAGCTTTTGCTAAAAAGGTAGCTGAGGAAACTGCTGCTAAAATAGCTATGAAGCAAGCCGAAGTCAAAGCAGCTGATGAAGCTGTACAAAAGGCTGCTGATGAAAAAGCTGCTGCGGAAGCAGTTGCAAAGACTCAGCAGGAAACAGAAGTAAAAACCGCCATTGCAAAAGGCGTAGAGACAGGTGCAGAACTTCTTCTCAATGATATTCGTAAAGAATTTGAAAGCGAGAAAGCAAACACTGCTGAAATCATAGAGAAGTACAAGAAAGACTTGGAAGAAAAAGCTGCTGAAATCGAAGCAATGCAAAACAGCAAGCGTGACTTCTCTGGACGTTCTGGACAAAAGCAACTTACCGCTTTTGGTCAAGAGTTCCTTCAAGCTAAAGTTCTTGGTGCAATCACTGGAAAAGGATATGAAACCCAGTTTTCCAAGGAGCTTTTAGAGAAAGCAGGTGTTGACTATACTTCAACTACTGCTGCTGGTATCGACGTAATCGTATCTCAGCAGTTTGAAGAAGAAGTACGTCAAGCACAGAAAATTGCTCCCGCATTCCGCGAGATCGCAGTTTCTTCTGGCGCAACTGTACTGCCATTGGCACCAGACGCAGGAGCGGCAACGTTCAGCGCAGCTGGAATTACTGCCTCGGCTAATCAACTGTCTGACGCAGGCGACAACAACTACACCGTAAGTCAGGTAATCTTACAAGCTCACAGGCTAATCGCTGGTACTTTTATCTCTAACGATACCGACGAGCAGACTGTTGTAACTCTTTTGCCAATCGTTACAAGTGCACTTGCAAGAGCGCACGCGGTAGCAATCGATAAAGCAATACTTGTAGGTGCTGGAGCTGCTAATATTTCAGTAGGTCTTACAGGCAACAACGGAGCCGATAACACTTCTGGTTTCGCAACTGTTTCTGGTCAAACTGCACTTGACGCTTCCGGCGCGGGTGAAGTTACTCCAGCTAACCTTCTTGCAATGCGTAAGGAAATGGGCAAGTATGGCCTTGATCCCTCTCGTGTAGCGTTCGTTGTTCCAACTGATGTTTACTATGAGTTGATTGATGCGTCTGGCTTTACTGACGTGACAGAAGTAGGAAACGACTTGGCTACTAAGCGAATCGGTGTAGTCGGATCAGTATTTGGTTCACCTGTAATAGCAACAGATCAGCTAGCTCAAAATCTTGCAGCTGGTGGAGCAGTAACTACTACTGCAGCTATTGCTGTCAATGTCGACAACTATGTCATCCCTCGTTTGAAGGGTGTAAACATAGAGACAGAGTACAGCGTTAAAGATCAGCAGAATGTGATTGTAGCATCACAGTCTCTTGGCTTTAATGAGTTGTTCGCTAACGCGGGTACCAACAAGCCTTCAATCTTCTGGCCTTACCAGTAAAATTGATTGTTTTATTAACGAGGGGGAGAGTTCCTCCCCCAAGTTTTTACTAAGGGACTTATGGCAGACTTAATCACATTAGCAGCGTATAAAGAAGCAGAAGGTTTGAGTACCCCTAAAGAGGATGCAAAAATTTCTGCGCTAGTTCCCTCTGTGAGTCAGTTAGTAAAAACTTATTGTGGTAATTCTTTTGTAGACTTTTTTTCTACAAATAAAACAGAAACATTCAATATAGACTGGTCAACTTATATAGTTCAATTAACAGAAAGTCCTGTTAATAGTATTATAAGTGTAAAAGAACGTACTGATTATGGAAGTAGTTATACTACTTTAACAACAGGCGCTTTTGAGTTTTATTTAGATACTGCAACAGACAGCATTCTTCGCACTTCTACGGCAGGTTATAAAAATTGGCAGAAAGGAGTAGGAGCAGTAGAAGTTATTTATAGAGCAGGGTATAGCGAAGTTCCTAGCGACTTAAAACTAGCAGTAATTGATTTAATTACATACTATTTAAAAGATGAACATAAAGAACGACGAGTATTAAGTGGAGCTAGCATACAGAATCAATCTACTAGCTCTCAGCGCGGCAATGTAACTTTTCCAGACCACATAAAGCGAGTCTTAGACTTGTATAAGATTTATTAATGGCACAAAGAGATACTGACAAGTTTTTAAAAGACATGCATGCTTTCATTGATGCAAATGTTCGTAAAAATTTAGATTCTTTTTATACTATTGTTACAATGACTGCAGAAAGTTTGGGACAAGGGTTTAAAGAGGGCTATGAAGACGTAAAGAAAACCGATAAGAAAGGGGAGAGAGAATTTCCTGTAATTGATGATGCTGCTTTTACGGCTATGGGAGCAGATGCAGTAGATGCGGTTGCTGAACACGTAAAGAATCCTAGAACTTCACCAAAAGAACAAGAGTATATTCCAGGAAAATCAATTTGTTACGCAGCACGTAGAGACTTCAAGAATGTTTATACAATAGCAAAACAATCAGGAGTCAAAAGTCTAAATAAATTTTTAAAGACACCTTTGAAGGGAGTACAGATTGACCCGGAGACGGGAAAGAGAAGTTCTGCAAGAGCAAGTGAAGTTGGAATATTTAAAAGCGGTCTTCATAGATCACACCAAGGTGTAACAACGGTTGGAGCCGCACAGCTAGCAGCAGGACTAAAGTTTTTGGATAGAAGTAGAAATTTTGCAGGATTTTTAAAGTCAGAGGCAGCTACAAGCCTGCAAGACATTTACCCCGCCATAGATGCAGTTTTTGAAACAACAGGAACAAAAAAAGGTGGTAAAGCAAAGACACTACTGAAAGAAGAGCAAGCAATTTCTCTACTTTTAGGCCCTAAAAGCGACAACAGGGCAGGAGCTCAAGATTTTGATTTTAAAAATCTAAGACCAAAACTAGAGAATGCTGTAAGGGCATATGTAGACACTATTCCGCTTGCGGATAGAACAAGCTCAAAAAGTATTCGACAAAATGCAGAAGACGCAACAGAACGATTCGTATTAGATAAGTTAATAAAGCAGTTAGGAGCTGCTCAGCTTATAACAAATGCCAAACCTAGTGCAAGAAAGAAGCAACGAGTAGTAAACTCTACTAGAGGTAAACCAAAAACAATAAAAGGCTCACGAAAAAGAGCGCGGGCAACACCAGTTAAAACAAATAATGTTCAACCAAGTAAAGTTAGTATTGCAACAGTTTTAGGCACAATTAATTCAAAGCTATCAGATACAGTCGCAAAAAATATGGTAGAGCCTAGACTAATAAACAGAAGCGGAAGATTAGCAGGAAGTGTAAGAGTAGTTGATGTAAATCAAACCCCACAAGGATTTACAAGTTTAGGTTATACATATCAAAGAGATCCTTATGAAGTTTATGAAAGTACAAGTGGATCAAGGTTTTCAAGCTCTGATAGAGATCCACGAAAGCTAATTGATTTCTCTATTCGAGAGCTGGCATTGCCATTAGCTCTGGGAAGATTATTTACTAGGAGAGTATAATGACCGCGAGAATATATGCATCAAAACGAAGTAGAATAATTGATGCTCTCGTTACAAAGTTAAAAACTATAAATGGTCAAGGAGCTTTTTTAACTGATGTAGGAGAAAATGTACATCCACGATTAAAATTTTGGGATGAAGTTGACGAGTTTCCTGCAATTCATCTAAATGCGGGTGCAGAAACAAGACAATATCAAGCCGCAGGAGTAAGAGACAGATTTTTAAGTGTAACAATCAGATGTTATGTATCTTCTGAAGATGCACAGGAAGAGTTAAATGAGTTAATGGAAGATGTAGAGACCATTATAGAAGATAACTCAAGATTGCAGTATATAGACAAAATGAACAATGTCTATTTCACTCAACAAATCACAGTTATTAGTATTGATACTGATGAAGGTGTGTTAGAGCCGCTAGGGGTTGGAGAAATACTCGCTGAGGTTCGTTATTAAGGAAATTCTGACACGAATAAACATTCACGATCAGTCTTTTCAAGTTTCATAGTTAGGAGAACACTATGGCTGAATTTTTACATTTTAGTAGAGACTCTAGGCTCTATATGGAGAAAGACGGGTATCTTTGGTCTATTCCGGTACTTGATGGGTTTAGTTTCTCTCAAGCAACGAATGCATCAGAAGTAACCCTTAATGAAATGGAAGACTCTACAGGTAAGTCTCGTAGAGGACGTAAAATGTTTACAGACTCACTTTCTGCTGCAGAATGGTCGTTTAGTACTTATATTCGTCCCTTTAGATCAGCAGGCGTAAGCGGAAATTTAGATGGCGGTGCTATTGGGGCCGCAGGTGCAACAGGCGGCGCAAAGAAAGGCTTCGCAGATAGTACAGCTACTCATCATCACGCAGTCGAAGAAGCACTTTGGGTTGCAATGGCAGGTAGAAATGTTTATGCTCCAACTACAGGCAAATATGCAGCACCAACTTCTGGTACACCAACCGGTGGTGCAGTTAGTAGAATCGCACTTAGTGGAAAAACAGAAGGCAATGCGGGTGCTGCTGGTACATATACATTTAATGTAAGTAACAGCAGTCTTGGTGGAACAACTACAGGTGCGAGTACTAATAGTTCTACAGGAGCAAACTGTGTTGTTACTCTTACTCTTACAGATGACGGAAGTAATCGTGATGTTACAGCAACTGTTACAGAAAGAGGAATTGGATGGGTTAGTGGAGAAACTATTACTATTCTTGGAACAGCATTAACTGGAGGTGCCACAACAGCAGATGATGTTGTTATAACAGTTCAATCAGAAAGTGCTCATAGTGATGCAACTGATTTAGATATTAACTTTTTTGACTCAAGTCGTTCAGCTTTAGGAACTTTTAATCTTTACTATGTATTTAGTGACAGAACTGAAGGTCGTCTAATTTATAAACTGAAAGATGCGGTTGTAAATGAAGCATCAATTGATTTTGATATTGATGGTATTGCAACTGTGAATTGGTCTGGTTTTGCAGGTCAGATTCAAGAAGTAGAAGAGGATACAACAGATGCGGATACAATTGCAGCAGGAAAGTATCATGCAGATAATACTTCTCCAGTAAGTGGATCACACGGAGTAGGAGCAATCTTTATTGATACAAATGATAGTGATCGCTTCTATATTAATGCAGCAGCAGGAAACAACTGGTGGGCAGCAATTGATGAAGGTACAACGAATACTAATAACTTTATTCGTAATCGTCTTACTCAGTTAACTCTTGCACCAGAAACTGGTTTCCAATCTGCAACAACTTTCACAAAAGCAGGGATTCCCGAACAGTCGTATGAAAGTACATATTCTGTAGCAATTACGGGAGGAAATGTTACAATTAGTAATAATGTTAACTACTTAACTCCAGAAGAAATTGGTAAGGTAAATCAGCCAATTGAACACGTAACCGGTACTCGTAGTGTCACAGGAAGCTTAACTTGTTATCTTGCAAGTTCTGATACTGCTACTAATAAGAGTAGAGACTTATTCGCAGATTTAGTATCAGACGTTAATACTGTTATTAACAAGTTTGCAATTAACTTGAAAGTTGGCGGAACAGATTCTACTAAGCCACGTTTTGAGATAAATGTGCCAACAGCTCATCTCGAAATTCCAAGCCACTCAGTAGAAGATGTGATTTCGTTAGAAACTAACTTCCACGGCTTAGGCACTGGAATGAGTGAAGGAGATGAAATAACGCTTAAGTACATAGGTGCATAACTCTAAAAAAATAGTTCTTGACAATACGGATGTTTTGAACTATAATATAGGGTAAAGAGAAATAAGGGGCTCTTTCGAGCCTCTTATTGTATGAGCGAAATTAATGCGTAATCTTACTTTTAAAAATACAGATGTTGAAGTCCATGTTGTTCATGGTACTTCTCAGCATAAAATAGATTTTAGTGCCATTAGTTTCGGACAGACATTTATAGAAAACAGCTATAAAGTAAAAACTTTACAAAGTCAATCAAGTTTTGAAGGATCGGTTATAAATAGAGCTAATCCTGCTGAGTTTGAGATAAATATTCCGTTACTTGCAAACTCTCGAAATAAAATTTTATTTGATCGATTGTTAGACGTTGCAACTTTTGATTTATATATTTCTACGCACTATGATGTTTTTAAACTTGAAAAATGTGTTATTCAAAATGGGACTTTTCAGATTAATAAATCTAGACCCCTGAGGCTAACACTGCAAGGAGAAGCATCAAAGTTGTCAAACCATTCACCAGATGCTAGTAATTTAGCACTGTCTGCAATAAAAGGTAGGCGTGTAATAATTATTAGCACTGGCGATTCCAACTTTACTTCTGTAGGAGCTAGCGAAAATAGGGTAGGAGTAGTTTTTACTGCTACTGATAATTTAGGGTCTGGTACTGGAATTGTACGGCCTGTAGCTCCTGGAAGTCTACTTTTTGCAAATAGCACAGACTATACTTATATTATTCCTAAACTTACTAAATTAACTTTGGGAGGTGTAGATATTTCTGCCTCAGTAATTAATTTATCACTAGAACTAGAAAATGATATTAATTGGAATGGCTATAATACTATACAAGGGGCAGTTTCAGCAACAGATGCTGCAACTTCAATGTATCCATCTACTTTTACTATAGGAACAAAAATACTAGGTGGATCGATACGAAGATATTTAGAGCAAGACTCTTCGACAGCTCTAACATGGAACTCTAACACAGCTCTGGATTTGAAAGTAGGTACATTAGGTGCTTTTACCGGAGTAAGAGTAAATAGTAGTAATTGTACTTTTACAAATCGTATATCAACAGGATCAGAAGTATTCCAAGAAGAATTTAATTGGAGAATGATACAAAACCCGACCTCAATAACGAGTGTCTTAACTTACGCAACAGCATAATAGGAATTACAGTTTATGGAACTAAAAAAATTAATGGTGGACAGTAAGTCTGCTTGGATTAATTTTCCTGGACTTGAAGGATTTGAAATAGAAGTAGTAAATCTTTCTAGAAAAGAACTTACAGGAATAAGAAAAAGATGCACTACAAACAAATTTGATAGAAAAACTCGACAACTTACAGAGAGTTTAGACGAAGAAAAATTTGTCGAAGAATTTGCAGATAAAAGTATAAAAAGTTGGAAAGGTTTAAAACTTGAATTTTTAGAAACTCTTTTACTTGTAGATACTGGAGACGAAGATTTAAATAGAGAACTCGAGTATTCAAAAGACAATGCAGAAACACTTGTTACCAACTCTAACGAATTTGATACATGGCTCAATGAGGTAGTCTTTGATCTAGATAATTTTCGTAGAAAGTCAGAAAGAAAAGACAATAGAAAGACTGGAAAGCCTGTACCAAAATCTTGATGCAGGAGGCTTAACAAAAGATCGTTATTTAGAAATGCAAGAACAAATGGGATTACCAGTAGAAGAAGATAAAATCCCGCCAGGATATGAAGATTTACCAACAATTGCAATAGATGCAGTAAATACATTTAATCAGTTAGGAGACAGAGCTTATCCAGATATAGGATATATAGGAAAAGACTATACAAACCTAAGTCATTTCATAGAGTTATATGAAATTGATGATAAAGAATTTTTTCTACATATACTAACTTGGTTAGACTCAAGAGCTATCAAGCAATCTCAAGATCAATTAAAGAGAGAGCATGATAAGTTAAAAAGGAAATCTAACGTTGGCAAGCGAAGTTAAAATTAAAATTGCTATCGATGACGATGGTACTCTTAGTCTGATTGGAGCAAAGGCAAAAAAAGCTGGTGAAAGTTTAGACGATGTAGGAAAAAGTACTGATAACCTTGCAAAAAAGAGAGGTAACTACAATAAGCTAGAAAAAGGTGCTGCTCAGATGACATCGAACAGCACAAAAGCTTTTGCAAAACAAGCCCAAACAATTGGTGGTGGGCTTGTTCCTGCATATGCAAAAGCT
>Ga0209634_1001356_pt1 | contig 17911 bp, 13 predicted proteins | sample LinPmetageLP40_FD_184043 | JGI IMG/M metagenome (GOLD analysis project Ga0209634, IMG submission 184043) | Marine viral communities from the Pacific Ocean - LP-40 (SPAdes) (version 2) | ecosystem: Environmental > Aquatic > Marine > Oceanic | place: Pacific Ocean | collected 2010-08-26 | reverse complement strand
ATAGAGCATGGGCTTATATTAAAAAAATAGATTTAGAAAATGAATCCCATAGAAATAGTATTAATACTTATATAGATAAAGGATTAGATAATACACTACAATCGGGAATTGATTTTTTTATAGAAACAGAACAATATGAAAGATGTGCCCACCTTCAAAAGATTTTAAATCATCTTTCAGAGTAGCTTGGATCCCCAAATTATTTTTTATATATTGGAAATACAGGGTAAAAAGGTATTGAGGTACATAAGGGATAGAGAGGTAAAAGAATAAGAGAATAGAGTAATATGGGGGAAGGGTACCCATAACATAATTAATAAATAAAAAGATGAGAAATAAAGAAAATGTAATTCGTTTATGCGAGAAAATAGAAGGATTACAACAACAGTTATTGTTTATATTAAAACGACCAAATGCAGATGTTGAAGAATTTAGACAAATAATTGAAAAAACAAAAGACGAAGCAACAAATATAAGAATGTTTGTAGATCGTGAAGAAGATTCATTATAATAAAATAATAGGTTATGAAATTAACAGCAGAAAAAATACAAGCTAATTGGATGGATTTTATGAGTAATATTGATACTCATATTTCATCTCCTCGTAAAGAACAATTAACTAAATTTTATGAAACATATGCAGAACGTATTATGCTTATGCCAGCTGCTCATAAAAAAGAATACCACTCAGCATTTCCAGGTGGATATGTTGATCATGTTAATAGAGTAGTTCATGCTGCTTTATCAATGTCAGATGTTTGGAAATCTTTTGGTTGTGATATGACTACATTTACTACTGAAGAATTAGTATTTTCAGCTATTAATCATGATTTAGGAAAAATGGGTGATGAAGACCATGAATCATATATACCTCAAACTGATAAATGGAGAAGAGATAAGTTAGGTGAAGATTATATGTTTAATAAAAAATTAGCATTTTCAGCAGTACCTGATAGGGGTTTATTTCTTCTTCAGGATAATAATATTAAATATACATTCAATGAAATGGTAGCAATTCAAACACATGATGGATTATATGACTCAGCAAATGATAAATATTTAAAAGGTTATATGCCAGAACAAAAACCTCGTACTTCACTACCTTTTATTTTACATCAGGCAGATATGATGGCAGCTAGAATAGAATTTGAAATTGAATGGTTACCTAAATTTAAAAATCCAACTCAGGCAAAAAAAGATAATTTTACAATAAAATCTAATAAATCTACTAAGTCAAAAGCACTTGGTAATTTATCAAGCCCAGGATTAAACGATATGTTAAAAAACTTATAATATGGAAACAATAATAATTTCAATTTTATCAATGTTAATAATAGTATTAGGATTTGCAGTTGCTAATTTAATACGTAAAAATGAAAAACAAGAAGATATATTAGTAGAATATATGAAGTATCTTAATAAGATATCACAAGCAATTGAAATATCAGATACAAAATTAAAAAAATTGGATTCACAAGGAAGATTTGAAAGTGATGATGAAATAGGTTTTTTCTTTAAGACAGTTATGGCTATACAAGGAATGTTAAATGAATTTAAGATTAAAGAAATATAACCTATGACTACATGGATAATATAATAAGAGCAGCTAAGAAAAAAAGACAAAAAAGAAATTATTTTACTCAAGAGACAGAAAATGCTATTGTTGCTTATAATTTAAGTGACGATTCATTATTTAAAAGTAATATATACTCTAAAGAAATACATTATCCTTTTTATAAACTTACACAAAATATAATACATACTTTTAAATTTTACTATACAGATGGTGTTGAAAATTTAGAAGATTTACAACATGAAATAATGGTATTTTTATTAGATAAAATACATTTATTTGATCTTTCTAAAGGTGCTAAAGCATATTCATATTTTGGTACTATAGTAAAAAGGTGGTTAATAATTTATAATCAAAAAAATTATAAAAAACAAATCGATAAGGTATCAGTTGAAGATATATCTAAACACCAAAATTTAGATCTTTCAGATAGTACTTTTTTTATTCTTAATGAAAAATTAGAACAATCTTCTAAAAAATTTATTGAAATAGGTGATGGGTTTGAAGGTGATGATTTACACTCTCAAGGATATAAAGAAGGAGATAGATTATCTGTGTTTATTGATTTATATGTAAAATATATGACTGAAAATATATATAATTTTTTTCCAAAAGAATATGATGCTCAAATAGCTGATTGTATTTTAGAGTTATTTAGAAAGAGAGATGCTATAGATGTTTTTAATAAAAAAGCATTATATATTTACATTAGAGAAATGATTGATGTAAAAACTCCTAAAATAACTAAAATAGCTAATAAACTCCATAAAGTATTTAAAGAAAAATATTTATTTTATCATGAGAGGGGTTATTTCCCATCTTAAAAGTTTATATTTCTAATATTTATAATCAAAACTTATGGGACAATTAGATTCAATAATATTTGGTAATAAAAAATTTTCAGATATTTTACATGAAATATACGAAAATCAAACTACTAAAAAACAACAAATTACAGCTTTAATTAGTGAGTTAAAACCATTAATACAAGAAATTGGTGATGCTACTTTAATAGTACCTTTAATAAAAGAATATTTAGAAATTAGTGTTAAAAATGATGAACAATTAATTAAAATGGCTACAATAATACAACGTGCAGTTCAAAATGTAGATAGTGATAATGAGTTTAGTATTACTGAAGAAGAAAAAGAAGAATTATTAGCTGAAATGGATAAACTAGAAAGAGTATCAAAGGAATTAAAGAAAGATAAATAATGCCAAAAATACAACAGGGTTTAAATTCATTAATTAATAGTTCTTCACCAACATCTCAAGCCCAACAAATTGCACCTGTAAGGGTAAAATTTGTTTCTTTAAATGGGCAAGAGGAACCTGTTAATTGGGCAAAATATGGTAAATTTTTGGGTGTGGGAGGTATTTTATTTGAAGAATTAAATAATCCTGGGGGTGCACCTTTAGATTCATTATCTTGGGCAGCTCCTTTACATTCAAATTTAAAAACTCTCCCTGTTTTAAATGAAGTTGTATATATAATATCTTTACCTAATCCATCAGTACAAAATGATTTAAATAGTGGCTTTCAATATTATTATTTTCAATCTGTTAACATATGGAATAGTGTACATCATAATGCTATACCTAATTCCTTAAAAGATCAACCTTCTAATGCTGAAAATTATGAAAAAACGGAAGCAGGCCTTCAAGTACAATCTACAGAACAAGATTCAATAAATTTAGGTAAAACTTTTAAAGAAAGAGAAGTTAGAAATCTTCAACCTTTTGAAGGTGATGTTTTATTAGAAGGAAGATGGGGTAATACTATAAGATTTGGAAGTACAGTAAATAATTCATCACCCTCTAATTCTTGGTCTGATAATGGGGAAGATGGAGAACCTATTACTATTATAAAAAATGGACAAACTAAAACTGATGATGATTCTTGGGTACCTCAAGTAGAAAATATTAATACTGATAAATCTTCAATTTATTTAACATCTGATCAAAAAATACCTATTGAAGGAGCAAGTATAAGTTATAAATCTTATGATACACCTCCTGAAAACCCAAATAAATATATAGGAGAACAAGTTTTAATTAATTCTGGAAGATTATTATTTAATGCAAAAAATGAATCTATATTATTAAGTGCTAATAATTCAATTAATTTAAACACACAAGATACAGTTAATATAGATTCAAAAAATAAATTTATAGTAGATACTAGAGAGGTTTATTTAGGAAGTAAAGATGCAACTGAGCCTGTTATATTAGGAGATAAATTTTTAGATGATTTTCAAAAATTACTACAACAAACTATATCACTAACTACAGCTTTAACAACTGTAGGTACACCTATTCCTTTTGTACCTAATATTGCAGTTGCACAAACAGCTACTAAAGTTGGTTTACAAGCCCAAAGTATGTTATCTTCTATTACATATTATAAATCTAAAACAACAAAAACTTTATAATGGGATTAGCAGGATTTATATCAAAAATGGTAACTAGTATAACTAAAACAACATTTCAGTTTAATAAAACTTTAGATGTATTAATTAAACAATTTAAGGACGCATGTCCTTCAACTCAAGAATTAAAAAAATTAATTATACAAAAAAACGAAATTAATGGTGCTTTAATAGAAATAGAAGGTAAAATAGCAACATTAAATAAAGTAGCTGCAGGATCTGAAGTAGCAGTAAAAGCTTTAAGTGCAGGTAAAACAGTTATTAAACAGTTACCAATACCCACATCATTTCCTCCTGGTGTAGGTATACCTGTAAGTATTATTAATAATTTTTCAGATGCTCTAGATAATTTAGGAACATTAATAGATAAAGAAGAAGCATCTTTAGATGCAATTCCTGATGCTTTAGAACTAATAAGTAAAGATGTTGGAGAAGTAATTACTAAATTAAATGAATTTAGTGTTGCTTTAAATGATTGTTTAGAAAAAGATAATAATATAACCCAAGAAGATTTAGATTCTATAGTAGCTACAACTGGTAATTTTGTAGATATATTAAGTGATGCTGAATTAGATGATATATTAAGTAAACCTCCTGGATTATTATATGGTGATTATTATTTAAGAAAACAAATTGTCCCTACAGTAGAAGAATTTTCTTTTGATAAAAAACAAATAGTAGCTCAAAATAAAGAAACTGTTATAGAGGGTGACTTTTATAATGAAAATATACTTGTAGAAAAATTATTTGGTGATGAATCTTTTTCATCTTCTAATGCTGTACTAGTAGATGAAATGAAATGGATAATAGATACAAAAGATTTAATTTTCCCACCACCAGCTCCTGCAGAAGACCCACTTAAAGCTATACTAAAAATGGCTCAGGTTGCTATATTATCAGCTATATATGGGGCTAACCCGGAAGAAGCAGAAGAATTATATGAATTAGCTTGGGAATTATCACAAAATAAAGGACCAAATAAGGGATATTATGATACTTTAGTTACTGAAGCATTTAATAATTCACGAACTGTATTAGAACAAGCTGTAGCTAATGAGGGATATGAATGGCAACAAGGGGATAGGGTATTAAATGCAACTATAAAAACTTTATTTTTAGCTGATTATGCAAGTACTGTAAATGAAATACAATTAAAAGCAGCAATAAGTGGAATTAGAAATCAAGCAATCACATTATTAAAACAAGCTAGAGATATAGGAGGAAATTATAATTCAGTAGGTAAAAGATGGAGTAAAGATGGTGATTTTGAAAATATTCCTAATAATAAATTATATCCTTATTCTGAAAGACTAGCAGCAACCGCAGAAAATAACTTTAATAACTTAGGACCTTTTGAGAGTTTAAGATCAGAAATGGCTAGAAGAAAACCACTTATGCAAGCTATTTTTGAAATAGCAAATTATGAATTTTTAAAAGGGAGACCTTATAATTTTAACGATCCTTTAAAAGATTATTTTTTAGAAATAAATTTAGGTTACAATCAACCTATAATTAATGAAATTGTAATAAATGGTGACAATAATTCTGCTATAACAGATGAAGAATTAGAAAATATTTATGAAGCAGAAATAAGAGACAACGAAGATTGGTTTTTTTCTCTTATTAATTTTAATGATGATATTCCAATAACACCTAATGGAGTAACATTAAATATGTTAGCCATGTACTCAAAATATCAAATTTTCTTTAAACTTAAAAGTACATTAGGAGTGGGTTGGTATAATACAAATGCTCAAGTAGCATCCTTGTTATCTTTTTGGAGTGGAAATCCTGGATATGGATCAATATCACAACCATTAACACCAGCAGATAAATGGTATTTTGAATTTGGAAGAAACGGATTAAATACACCTACGGGTTAATAAATGACATAAAAACAAAAATTACTAATATTTATAATAAAACTAAAAATGAAGTTAACAGAATTAAAAAAAGTATTAAAGGAAACAGTTAGAGAAGTAATACAAGAAGAATTAAAAGACATACTTTTGGAAGCAGTTAAATCTCCAAAAGTTGTTACTTCAACTCCAATAGTTGAATCAATTACTACAATTCCTCAACAACCCTCTATACAACCCCCATCACTTTCTTCAACAGAAAAACGTGATGCTTATAGAAATATATTAGGAGAAACAGCAGCTGGGTTTACAAGTAACCACGCACAAAGTTTCCAACCAAATCCAGGAATGGATGTAGCAAATGGATCTTTACCTAATGGAAATGTTGGTATGGACCAAATAATGGGATTAATGAATACTAATAAATAATAATGGTTCAAATATTAAATAATGTTTTTCCTATTCCTAATAGTGGTAGTGCTGCTTTAGGTTTTAGTTTTCCTTTTTCAGGAAGAGCAGTATTTAATCCTACTTATACAACTCGTGAAGTAATAAAAACTAATTTAATTAATTGGTTATTAACTAATCAGGGTGAAAGAGTATTTAGACCTAATTTTGGTGCTAATTTAAGAGCATTATTGTGGGAAGGAATAAATGAAGGAACAACAGAAGCATTAGAAAATACTATACAAGATAATATAGCTTCTAATTTTCCTACTATAGAAGTTAAAAAAATAGAATTTAATAATCAAAATGATAAGAATACTATAAATTTTCTTTTAGATTACGAAGTACAGAATATAGGAGAAACAGATCAGATTAACATAGAACTACAATAATGGCAGATTTAAATTTAGACAGAAACATAACATATACAAATAGAGATTTTAATACCTTTAGAAATTCACTTATAAATTATTCTAAAACTTATTTTCCTAATACTTATAATGATTTTTCTTCAGATTCAACAGGAATGTTATTTATTGAAATGGCTTCATACGTTGGGGATGTATTATCTTTTTATTTAGATAATCAAATACAAGAAACATTTATACAATACGCAAGACAACAGGAAAATTTATTTGATTTAGCTTATATGTTAGGTTATAGACCTAAGGTAACAACTGCTGCTACAGCAACTATTACTTTTTATCAACAATTACCTGCTACTACAGATGGGAGTGGAGCAACAGTTCCTGATTATGATTATTGTTTAAAAATACCTGCAAATACACAGGTAACTTCAAATGAAAATCCTTCTATGAATTTTATTATTGAAGATGTAGTTGATTTTACATCTTCAGGATCTTTAGACCCTACAGAAACAACTATTTTTAGTTTAGCAGGTAATACTCCTGATATGTTTTTACTTAAAAAAACAAGAAAAGCAATTTCAGCAACTATTAATAGTATTACTGCAACATTTGAAACACCTTCAAGATTTTCTACTGTTGATATTTCAGCTGGTGGTATTATAAACGTATTAGATTGCTTTGATAGTAATGGTAATGAGTGGTATGAAGTATTAAATTTATCACAAGATACAGTGTTTAATACTATTACTAATGCAAGTTATAATGACCCTAATGCCATACAAGATGATGCTCCTAATCTATTAGAATTAAAACAAGTACAAAGAAGATTTACTACAAGATTTTTAAATGCAACTACTTTACAATTAGGTTTTGGTGCTGGTACAGTAAGTGATAATGATGAAAATATTGTTCCAAACCCAGATAATGTAGGTACAGGATTAGCTTTTTCTAAAGATAAATTAACAGCAGCTTATGCTCCTTTAAATTTTATGTTTACTGATACTTATGGTATTGCTCCTGCTAATACAACTTTAACTATTAGATATTTAACTGGAGGAGGATTAAGTGCAAATGTAGCATCAGGAACTTTAACTGAATATGATGCTTCAGGCATAGTTTTTGTTAATCCTAATATTGCTAATAATACATTAGCTAATCAAATATTTAGTTCAGTAGCTACTAATAATATTGAAGCAGCAGATGGAGGTCAAGGTGCTGATACTATTGAAGAAATTAGACAAAATGCTTTAGGTAATTTTCAATCTCAATTAAGGACTGTTACACAACAAGATTATATGATTAGAGCTTTAAGTATGCCTGCTAATATAGGTACTATTGCTAAAGCTTTTATTCAACCAACAAAAGTAGCAGAATATCAAATGGGTGAATTACCTACTATATTAGATATGTATGTGTTATCTTATAACGCTAAAAAACATTTAAGAACAGCATCAGCTACTCTAAAACAAAATCTTAAAACTTATTTGTCTGAATATAGAATGATAAATGATTCTATTAAAATAAAGGATGCTTATATTATTAATATACAAGTTGAATTTGATATAATAGTATTACCTAATTTTAATAATAATGAAACAATTGGACGTGGTATTACAGCAATATCAAATTATTTTCAAATAGATAATTGGAACCTTAACCAACCAATAATGATTAAAGATCTCCAAATATTATTAGATAAAGTAGAAGGAGTACAAACTGTAATGGCAGTAAATATAAAAAATCTAGCAGGAGTTAGTAGAGGATATAGTAACTTTTCTTATGATATTGCTGCAGCAACTAATAATAGTGTAATTTACCCATCAGTTGATCCTATGATATTTGAATTAAAATATCCTGCGTCTGATATTGTTGGAAGAGTAGTACCATTATAAAAATAAAAATATGGATTTATTAAAAATATATAAAAGATCGTTTGATAGAAGAGGTAGTGAAGGTAATACAATTGTAGGACCTCCTACTCCAGGAACGTATCTTGGTAATACACCAGGTCCTATTCCTCCTAAAGTTTCCCCTCTAGAAGCAGAATATGAAGAAGGGATTAATAATCAGTTTATAGGACAGGCTGAAGTTGGAGGTGCTGCACCAAATGATGAAGATGCTGGATTAATACCAACATCTGGCTTTATACAAAGATACACACCAACTAATGCATATTATACAAATAATGAAGGTATAGTAAGAGCTAACATTTCAACTAATGATTTAGTTCAGACAACTGCTATAACAGGTTTAGATGTAGAAGACTCTGCAGCTGGAACAAGACAAGGTGGTACTGGGGGCCCTATTAATGATCCTAATTATTCTGGTTTTATACAAAAATATGGACCTGAAAATCCATTTTATACAAACAATGAAGGAATTATAAGAGCTACAGATGGTGAATCTCCTTTAACAGATACTTTAAAAACTACAGCTTTAGATGTAGAAAACCCTGAAGCAGGAGTAGAACAAGGAGCAGCAGGAGGACCTAACAGAACATCAGCCGCAAATGGTGTTAAATCATCTTTTATACTTGGTGGTGATTATAAAAATTTAAGATATCCTACTAAAGCAACATTTATTGATACAAATTTTGATAGTGAAGATGGAGGAGTATTAGAAACAATGACTTTACAACAATATACTCCTAGTAGGACTTATTTAGAAGTATTAGCGGATCCTAGTTTAGAAATTGAAGCAGTAGTTAACACTAATAGTGAACCTCCAGCTGAAGGTGGTGTACCTTCAAATATTGATGAAAGTATAGTCCCAGAAGATGCAGCACCATCAATAGACAAATTAAAAAACTTTAACATATAATTAAATGGCAATTTATAAAATATTTCCTGAAAAAGATGCTACACTGTATACTCAATATCCAACTATGAATACTGGGTTAGATGAAATATTAGAAGCGTCAACATATCTTAATGACTCTAAAGCTCAAACTAGTAGATATTTAATAAAATTTTCTCAAAATGAAATTAATAGTATTTATACTAGTTATATATCTGGCTCTGGTATAAGTTTTTTATCTACAGAAGCAGATTCATTATTAGGTTCTTTAGCTGCAGGTCAAAATCCAACAGGATTAACTAATAGTACATATTTAGAAGTTCCTCTTACTAGTTCTACAGGGACAGGAATAGGAGCAACAGCAAATATAGTAGTAACAGGAAATACAATATCAAGTATTACAGTTGTAAATAGGGGAAAAAATTATAAGTTAGGAAATATATTAAAAACACCTTTATTATTAAAAACAAATAATTTATATGTAACAGCTTCTTTAGAATTAATTAATGGTGCTTTTAAAAAACGAGCTTGGAATGCAAATTTAAAAAATTACGCTGCTGTAGTAACTAATTTAAATTCTACATCTTATTTAAATGTGTACCCAGTGTCTCAAAGTTGGGATATGGGTACTGGAAGATTTGGAAATAGTCCTATTACAACAAATGGTTGTAGTTGGTCATCCTCAACAGAAGAAAAAGAATGGTTTGCTCAAAATATAACATTCGCTACATTAACTACAGGTTCTTGGAGAGCATTAAATGGAGGTCAAGGTGGTGGAACTTGGTATACAGGTTCAACTACAGGAAAAATGGTAACTCAATCCCAAACATTTACCTATTCAAACCCTATAGATATAGACATAAATGTAACAAAAACTGTAGATGTTTGGTTTAGCCAATCTTATAGTTTAGGTGGAGATATACCTAATGAAGGATTTATTGTTAAACAAACCTCATCAGCCGAATTTGTCCCTTCAGAGTCATTTGCTTCTACATTTAAATATTATTCTGTAGATACTAATACAATTTACCCTCCTATTTTAGAATTTAAATTTGATGATTTTTACTATGGTCCATCATCTAAAATGAAAACTTTAGACAATTCAGAAGCTTTTATTTCTACTTATAATAACTCAGGAGTTTATTATTCTGAAAGTGTACAAAGGTTTAGAATAGCAGCAATTCCACAATATCCCGCAAAAGTATTTCAAACTTCTTCTGGTTATTTAAATAATTATTATTTACCTAAACAATCATTTTATGCTTTAAAAGATACTGAAACTAATGAATATGTAATTTCTTTTGATGATACTTATACTAAAATTAGTGCCGATACAACTTCAAGTTATTTTGATATTTATATGGGAGGTTTAGAACCAGAAAGATACTATACGGTTTTATTAAAATCTAAAATAGATGGAACTACTAAAGTATTTAATGAAGATATAATGTTTAAAGTAACAAATGGATAATGGAAGATATTACATTAAAAGCTCAAAGGTTTGATAAGTCTAAATTTAATGAAACTGTAGATATAGAATTTACACAATTAAATAATGTTCCTAATCCTTCTTTTTTCGATAGAGACTTAGCTTCTTTAGATGACTTTTGGTATTTATATGATAAATTCTTTTATATTATACCTAAACTTGGAGCTGTAGAATCTCATACTTATCTTGCTAAAACTAGTGGTGAATATGCAAATTATAGTGCTATAAATGGTGAAATACAAGCTTTATTAGATGAAATAGCTGAATTAAGAGCTGAAAATTTACAATTACTTAAAGACGCAACCAATTTAGATGACGCTATAGATCCAGAAGATACTGCTTTTAATTTAGAAGCATCAAAAGCTATAAAATTTGGGGGTACTGAAGTAAATGAAGATTTAACACAAACTTATACAAGAATATAAAATATGGCAATACCAGTTTCATCATCTATTACGCAAATATCTGCAGCGGATCTTTTTTACGAAGGTTTTGAATTAAGTTTAGATGCTATTGTACCTTCAGTAGACTTAACAGGTTCTTTTTTACCTACTAAAAGTAAAATGGAATTTTATATTTATGATTACTCAAAATCATTACTATATGAAAATTTAAATTATGATATTAATGGTTCTTACTTAACTGCTCCTGTTGGAACCTCAACTTCTATAACAACATCAAGTTATAATCAAGTAAGTTTAACTCCCATTGATGATGTTTATAACCAAGGATATTCAAATGGTGAATATTATGCAGTTTATAATTTTATTAATTATGAATTAGGATCTGAATTATTTTTAGAAAGTGTAACACCAGGAGATAATAAAAGTATTAACATTGGAGCAACAAATAATTATAAAGGCCATCCTTATTTTATAAAAGATATATCAGGAGATAGAACAGAATTAAGAATACAAAATAATTTTTTATCAACTACCCAAATAGAAAATTATTATAATGAATTTATTACTAAATTAAATTCAAGAAATGATGCTGATGAGTTTTATGTAGCTTTTGGAAGTAATAAAAACTTTATAGCAGTTAATAGTCAATTAGAACTTCCTATATCTGGATCAACTACAGCAGCATCTATTTTAATAAAATTATATCAACCTCTCCCACCAGCATATGTAGTAGAACAACAAATACAAATAATTTCAAAAGTAGCTGAAACACAAGCTTATGAAATTGCATTTAATCCTAATTTAAGTTTTGTAGATAGTTTATTATCTTTAAAAGGTCCAAATTTTAACATTGATTTAAAGGATAGGGTTAATAATTCTACTAATTATAAAAATTTAAATGATTTAATTAATGCGAATTCTTCTCAATCTTATTTTCAATTTAATTCTTTACAAGATGAAACTGGTGTTATTTTAAGAAAAGATTATGGTGATTGGAATCAATTTGTAAAATACTCATCAGCAGAACAAAGACTAAATAATTTTTATGATAAGATGGCATCTATAGAAGCCTTTGAAGCATCAATTTTAGACTTAGATACAGTATCAGCTGGTAATCAATTAACTCCTACTTTTTCTTCAAGTTATAGTGAAATTAATAATAATATTAATGATATAATTAGTAAATTTGATAGTTATGAATATTATTTATATTACATTACAGGTTCAAATTCTTGGCCTAAATATGATTCTACATACCCTTATCCTAATTACTCAGTATCAAGTTCGGCACTAAAAAACTGGTTTGGTACTACTAATGATATAGGTCAATACTACAACACAGGAAAAAATCAAATAAATTCTGCATCTCGTTATGATAATGATAACCAAGATTATTTATATTACATTATACCTCCTTTTATTACAGATAATAGTAATAATAACCAATATGTAAAATTTGTAAATATGGTTGGTCAATCTTTTGATGAAATGTATTTATACACAGAAGCAGTTGAACAGGTTAGAAATACAAATTCTCAACTAACAGGATCTATTTTACCTCTACAAATGGCTGATGAAGTAATAGAATCTTTTGGTTTTAATACTTATGCAAATTCTTTTAATTCTATTGGATTTAATCCTAACCAAATTGGAGTATTTCCTACTATAGGATCAGGAGAAGAATACATTAATCGTTATATAGATATTACATCTGGTTCTATTATTAACTATTATGATCAAAATCAAACAACTTTAGGTTATATTATTAATTTAGCAGACCCAGCATTCCCTTACCCCTTAGAAAACGCAGCCCAAGAAATATATAAAAGAATATTTCATAATATGGTTTCTCTTGTAAAAAGAAAAGGAACAGTTACTGGGTTAAGACAATTAATTAATATATGGGGTGTTCCAAATACAATGCTTCGTATAAGTGAATTTGGGGGTAAAAATAAAGATGATGAAAATGATTATGATTTATGGATGAACCGTTATAGTACTGCTATGACTACTTATCCTAAAACATTTTACACATCAGCACTTTCATCCCCAACAGCATCGGTTAGAATACCTTGGCAGCCTTTAACAGCTAACTATTATGCTACAGGTTCTAGTCCAATAACTAATACAAATTATTATGCTGTACCTGATTGCATACAGTTTAGATTTAAAGTTGATGAACAAGTAACTCCAACATCTAATTTTTCTCAATCTTTATTAGTAAAAGGAAATTTAAATGATGGAACTGCAGACTTTGCAGTAACATTAGCATATTCGGGATCTAATTCAGGGTCATTTAATGGATCTCAATTGCCAACTACTTCTAAATATGGAAATTTAACATTTCATTTATCAGGATCAATAGCTGAAGGAGGAGTTGTATCAACTAATCCTATTTCATTACCATTTTTTGATGGAAATTGGTGGTCAGTACAATTACAAAGACTTACACATATATCTGCATCAACAGAAGATAATGTAGGTATCACATATGAATTAAGAACAGCAAATAATATTTATGAAGGTTATGATGGTAACCAAATAGGTTTTCAAGGAGTTGAAACTATAAATGAAGGGACTTCATATAATTCAGCATGGAATGATATTCATGAGGTTACTACTTATAACCCTGCAGGAAATTCATATGTAAAAGGATTTAGTGCTCTTGTTTTAGGAGGAATGATGGATAATGGAGTAAATAATGAAAATATATTTATTGGAAGTGGAACAAACGCATCAGCACCAGGTCTATATGATAGAGTAAATGTTGGTAGTGGTTTTTCAGGATCATTTCAAGAATTTAGATATTATAGAAGAGCTTTATCAGGATCACAATTTAATGATTATGTAATGAATCCTGAGTCTATACAAGGACATGGAGATGCTAATACAGGAGAAGGTAGTTCTTTTGATTTATTATCTTTTAGATTACCTTTAGGAAATGAATTAGAATATAACAATGTTAGTGGAAGTGGTAATTTTACAACTTTCACAAATGCTCAAGGAGGTAATATGGCAGCACTTACTTTTGGGGGTACTAATGCATTTGCAGGAAAAAATGGATTAGGGTCAGTACATCCATCCTTAGTTAATAAATTTGGAAGTTTATATACTTCATCTTTTATTACAACAGCTAATGTAACTTCATCACAATTTAGTTTTGCTTATCAAGGAAGAAATGGATTATATAATAAAGCCATATCATCTTCTTTCTTAGCACCTAATAATGAAATAAATTATATGGACCAGCCAGCAGCTGGTATTAGAAACAGAATTAAAAATAAAATTCAAGTAATAGATGGAAATGAATATGGTACTACATTATCACCTTTTAGAAGTATACAACAAGAATTTGAACAAAGTTCAAGTTATACTGAAGATTTAAATTCATTAGAAGTTGGTTTTTCATTTCAAAATGAAATAAATGATGATATTATTGCTACATTTGGACATGGTGTAGTTTCTGATGCAATAGCTGACCCAAGATTTATATCTGAAAGTTCAGATAGATATCCAGAATTAACTCGTATTGCGGAAGATTATTTTAAAAAATATCAAGGTTATACTGTTACAGATCCTAGATTTACAGGAGCACCTACTCTTATTGAACAAGAATTTGATTATCAAAGGTTAATTAAATTTTATGAAACATCATTATTTAAAGCAATAAAAAATTATGTCCCAGCACGTACTAGTTTAAGTACAGGAATTATCGTAAAACAACATCTATTAGAGCGAAACAAAACTGATGCAGTGGTTGCTATGAATCTAGATACAGTTATTGCTATAACACCAGAAACTGGATCAGTTGATGGAGTACCTGAATCTCAAATTGATGGAGGAGACCCATATGCTGGATATAATAGTACAATTGCTTTAAGAAATATATTAATATCTGGAAGTATTCCTATGGAAACTTTAACAGGTAGTGCTGGAGGAAGTATTAATAAATATAATAATTTAGGAGTTAATTCACAAAATTTCTCTCCAGATCTACCTTATTTATATTTTCAAGAAAATAATAATTTTACTATAACAACTACTTTTCAAAACATAATTATAACTGGTGGTAATATTTCACAATTAAAACAAAATCACTTTGGTATATTCCAAACAGAAGGAGGTGGATTTGATGCGTTTTTATCAACTGATGCTGTATATAATGGAAATTTAGCATTAGAATTATCTTATAATGGTGGTACTCTTCCAAATACTTTAAGTTTAGAATTAAGGTCAAATTTAAGGGGTACTATTATGTCAGATTCAATGGCAATTAATACTCCTTCTCCTCAAAAAATAGAAGTATCTTCAGATAAATTATTTTCAATTTTTCCAGGTGAAGAAATTAGATTATTTGTAAAAGTAGCAGCTGCTACAGTTATATTAGATTATAATGCTATTGCTATTGGAAACACAAATCTTGTTACACCTAGCTCTTCTGACAATGTTTTATTTAATTCAGCATCACAACAATTCTATCGTACTTTAGATGATTTTACAGGAGAAATAATTATAAAAGATACTCAAGATGAATTTTTTACAGGTGAGTATAGTGGTAGTAATATTCCAACAATACCTCCTCAATACAATCCTTATAGAATTTTCCTTGATGGAACAAATTTAAACCCTGATGATATACCTGGTTCAGGAGCAACACCACCAACTCTTAATTTATCAGCAGGTCCTTTTAATGCTACAAGATTTACAACAGCAACATCAAATGGAGCAATAGCAGTTCCAATTAGAGCTACTGGTAGTTTAAAAGGAGATCCACCATTTGATTCAATTTCAGGATCTCAATCAGGTGGTAATAGTAGTGACGCCATGTTATTTAGAAATATGGGTACTCAAACAAATGCCGCTAGAAGTTGTACAATAACATCTCAAGATGGTACTGCAAGAACTTATTTAAATATTGGGGATGGATCAGGTTTAATGACGGGAGTTAGTGGTAATGCAAATAATGGTAAATTATTAATAGAACAAGTACGAATTGATAATAAGTCAACAATTGCCTTAAGTGGAACACCTGCAGATGGCACAACTGCTGGTGTTATTTTTACTCGTACTACCCCATCTAATGCTTTAGCCTTTGAAGCAACTATAGTAGTAAATTCTAATATAGTAGATTCTATAACAGTAACTAACAATAATGCAGCAGCAGTTAATGGTACATTGTGGGTTGAAGTAGGTGATATATTTACAAGTGCTACATTCCCCCAACAAGGTGGTGGAACAATAACTGCAACGTGTACAGTCACTACTGCAGGACTTACAAATGGTATGTTATCAGTACAATTTAATAATGATGGAACTAGTGCTGGAACAGCTCCCTTATTCAAATCCGCAGTAGAAGGAGCATTTGGTCATAATGGTAAATTAGCAGTAGATGTTTATTTTGGTCAAGGTCAAGGAGCTAATTTATATGCAGCAGTTGTTAAAGAAACAGTTGTAGGAGCTACTCAAGACCCAGCATTTGAATCAAATGGTGAATTTGCAAATGGAACAGGAGAAGGTATTGGTGCTGGAGTTTGTCAATTAACTGATAATGTAACTTTTGGAGGGGGATCAGCCTACCCTTCAGATTATGCATTTCCAACTAGATTTCAAGGTGGAGTAGCAGAGCCTGCATCTTCAACTATTTATTTACAAAATGCTATAACAAACTTAACACCTGGGGCACAATATGAAATATCTTTTGACATAAAAGATTTAAGTAGTGATGGTTTAGGTAACAGTAATAATAACGTTGGTATGAGTTCTTTAGCTACTCCAGGTGGTACAGCAAATGGTGTAGGAACAGGTTTTAGAGGAACTTCAGCTCAAACAATAACAGGAACTTGGACTCAAGCAGCAGGACAAACAACAGCAATGTTCTTTTCAGCATTTGGTATGCAAAGTCAAATACAAAACGTACAAATTATATTTCCTGAGGATACGATGGCTCCAAAGCATTTCTTCTCACGTGATGCTTTTACTATTATGCCTACAGCAAGTGTATTATTTGAAAATTCAATTTATAATCCAATAATAAATAATGTAACAGAAAGTAGAGCTAGTACACTTTTCTTTGATCAAGATTTTGACTCACCTACTCCATCATACATTAAAGGAGCTAAACCTACTACTTTAGGAATACCTGCAGATTATTCTTTACTAGTATCTTCTTCTGAGTTAGGATTTAGAGGAACAGGAACAGCTGATAATTTATTAGAATTTGCAGAAGTACCTGATAGTAATTATACTCAAACTAACGTAATTAATCCAAGATATATTGGAACTGAATTATTTAGTGCAGATTATAATTTTTACACAGGTATACCTTCAGAAAGTTTAGCAATAGGAAGATCAGACAATTCAGGTGGAGGAATTACAGGTTTAGCAAATCCTCCATTTCTATTAACTCAAAACAAAGTTCAATTTGCAAGCGGTGAAACTGGTAGTTGGACTGGAGATTATTCATATGGTAAAACGGCAGTAATTGATAGAAATCCTATTAATATTGCTCATTTTAAACAATCATATGAAAATTTATCCTTTTTTAAT
>Ga0209634_1001355_pt1 | contig 17914 bp, 9 predicted proteins | sample LinPmetageLP40_FD_184043 | JGI IMG/M metagenome (GOLD analysis project Ga0209634, IMG submission 184043) | Marine viral communities from the Pacific Ocean - LP-40 (SPAdes) (version 2) | ecosystem: Environmental > Aquatic > Marine > Oceanic | place: Pacific Ocean | collected 2010-08-26 | reverse complement strand
GAGCATACTTTTCGCCAACCTCAATATCTCCAAGCTTACCACCAGCTTCCATGTCGAAAAATATACCCATACCAAGATTAGCCATTTTTCTTCTAACAGCTAAAGCGGCTTGCTGCTGCGCAACTAACTCAGCTCCAGTAGCGCCAGCTTTTACTATACCCTTTGTAAAAAGCGCTCCAACACCAGACGTTCCAAGCGCAACAAGTATACTAGGCGCATTATTACCTAACATTTGTTTTGCTGCTTCAAGCACATTTCCAGAGTTTATATCCTCTACTTTAATTGTAGTTGGTAAAGTTGTTTCAATTTCTTTACCTACTTCATCATAATAATTTATTGCGTTTTTATAATTTTGATCTAAGGCTTCGTATATTTTTATATCTTGTTGTGTTGGGTATTTTACCCTGGCTTGCCCAATAAGTTTCATGGCACCAGCGCCAAGTACCGCGCCACCTGCTAAAAAAGTTTTTTCTAACTGAAGCGATACTCTCCCACCTAAACTATAATCTAAACCTAAAGCCGTTGCAGCCATAGATGTGTTTTTAAAAGTATTTGCTTTGCTAGTTAAATCGTCAAATCTAGTTTTTAAAGATTTTTGAGTTTCTATTAAAGCGTCTGCCCCACCTTGATCTATTTGATCTTGAAGATTATTATTTTCTACCACCAAAGCGTTATACTCATCAATTTCTTGCTCTGAAGAGTTTTCGTCAACTTTACCTAGCTTTTTAAATTTTTCAACTAACAACGCTTGTTGTTTTAAAGGAACTTCATTATCTTTTTCGTATTTAGCTAAATCAGTTTCATACTTTTGATAATCGTCATTAAAACCCTCGTTGGCTGTGGCTAAATAGTCGCCTTCAAATTTTATAGCTTTAGTAGTTCCTAGCTCAGCATCCCTTTGCTTTAACTTGTTAATATAATTCTTAGGATTTTTGTATGTTTTACCGCCTATAACAACTTCTTTTTCATCTCCAATAGTACTAGGTAAAGCTAAATAAGCTTCTATGTGCTTATCTTCTGGAACGTTTATTCCTATATATTCTTCTGTAAGTTCTCTTTTTTTATTTTTTTGCTCAACCTCTATATCACTTTTAAATCTAACATGCTTAGGTAGCTCACCCTTACCGCCATCCCACTTTTTATACTCTTCGTATTTATTAATACCTTTTTCAAGACTTTCTTTTGAATTAAAGTAAGCTTCTAAATCTTCGTCTAATGTATTTTCAAACTCTCTAAAATCACTTTCACCATCGTAAGGTTTTAGCTTTCGCTTTGGCATAGCGTCTAAAGAAAAATACTTTTCAGCAGCTCTAGATGTTACTTTTTCATCATCTTCTTTTACTGAGTCTTGTGTGTTAAAAATATCTTTAATAAAATCTTTTGTTTTCTTTGTTCTTTTAACAAGACCACCTAAACCACTAGGTAACTCAGTTTTACCAGCAAACATTCCTTTTCCTTCAACAATTTTTGGAATATCTTGATCTTCACCTACAAAACCTCCGCCAAATGAATAATCTCTTGTGCCAGTAGTTGGTTCTACGGTTGGCTCAGTTGCATTAGACTTTTCTTTATTATAACGATCTATTAGCGCAATGATTTCTTGTTCTGGCCTACCATCGGCAACCATCATGTCAATTACTTCTTTTATATCTGGCATTATTTTCCTATTAAGTTATAATAATCTTTTCCACTACCGCCACCACCTTGAACTATTATACCGTGTTGATCAAATACTTTTTGTATAGTTTTGTATGATCTTTGCGGTAAACCAGTTGCTTTCATTTTCTGATAAGTATATACATTTTTATTTTTATCCCAAGTTGCTCTTGTCCAGCCACCTTTTTTACCTAGCCACACGTATTCCTGACTACGAATATTCATTGTTTGTCCAGTTTTATTACTTGCCATTATACTAGTCATCCGATCTTGAAGATTATAAATGTCATTCGACTTCATGTTAAATTTATTTCCATCAGGATCAATAAAAGGTATAGTAGTATTTTTAGGTCTTACTAGATCTTCATCAACTTTGGGAGGATTTTTATAAATAACTCTTGGTCGACTGCTCTTTTTAGTTTCTTCTTGTATATCCTCTCCTCTTCCGTAAGAGTTTTCACCTATAACATCCGTTAAAACGTTAGCAAGAAAATCTTGACTACTTGCATTGTTTATTATTTCTCTTTTTAACGCGTTAATGTTATCAGGATTAGCGTAAGTAGCCGCGTCATCAGTTACCCCATCATTATCTATATCTGTGTCTAGTGTTAATAAAGCACTGTGTATTTCAGCTGTTAAATCAGGATTTAACGATGGATTAGCTAGGTAATCGTAAACACTGTTTTTCATACCTGGAAACCTGTGATGTATAACGTTAGTTCTATCGTTAGCAGTCTTAAGATGATTTCTAATGAGGTTTCTGGTGTCTGATTGATATTCATCATCCCAGGGTCTGTCGGTTGTTGAGGAGGTTTTCATAACACCGTTAACTACTGTCATTATATTACTAGGTGCAGTATCGTCTTTTATCATTAAATTCTTTTTCAACTGTTGCATGGTCATAGTAACATTAGGGTTATCTGGTAAACTATATACAAAATCTCCGTCTACTATTTTACCGTTAGTAAGATTTGTATTGTTATTATAATCATTAATCAAAGCTTCGTATAAATCTATTTCCGGGCCTGTACCAGCGATATGTAAATCTCCATTAGCACTAAGATCTATTAAACTACTCCATGCTGCATCGTTGTTTTTAGATGTTGTTGCAAGTTTATTTACTCGCGCTTCTAGCTTTTTCCATTCTAAATTACCTTTATCTCTTTTGTTAAAAGTTTGCATTTCTGCTTTAATTGCGCGCACTTCATTGTCAACGGCAGCAAGCATGGAATCATTTGTTTTGCCTTCTAATACGTTTGCTATAGCTAAATCGCTTCCCTCTGTAATTCTTGTTTCAAGAGCATTGTATGCTTCAAATTGACTGTCCCAAGCTTTTTGAATACCCTCTGTTAAATCTTTTATATTCTTTTCGCGTTGTTTATATATTTTAGACATGTCGCCCGGCACGTTTGCCGCAGCTACATTATACGCTCCTTGAACTAATGTTGAATCTGCTTTTCCTAATAATGCCATATTTATTTTTTTTGTAATTTGTTAGAGTAATCATTAAAAACAGTGTTTCCAAGCGCATCAAGTCTAGGACCTGTTATAGGATTATTGCTAAATAAATCTACAGGCGCAGCGCTCGCTAGACTTGGAGTATTACCACCACCCAAACCGCTAAAGTCAGCCCCAGCTAAACCAGTTATTGCACTTGTCATCATTGAGCTAGAAGATGCTCTTGCAGCCTGTTCGTTCATTCCAGCTTGCATTGCTGCTTGATTTGCTCCAGCTGCTTGTCCTTGTTGCATACCCAAAAGAGTTGCCTGTCTACCAGACTCTGCTTGTTGGACCATCTCTTCACCTTTTCTTTGTTGTAAGTCTACAACCGCTTGCCCAGCTTGTACTTGTTGAGCACCTTGTGCCGCTAGTTTTTGATTCATTGCTTCTTGCTGCCCCATAGAAGCGGATATTTGTTGAGTTTGTAATTGACCTTGATTAGCTAAAGATTGAGCTAAACCTGCAACACCTGAGCTTCCAGCAGCGCCTCTTAAGCTACCAAGTATATTAGCTCTTTGTTGAGCTCCTTGTTGTGACTGAAACTGAGCTTGTTGTTGGTTTACTGTTAAATCCTCATATACGTTTTCAGCATATGGATTTTCCATATCAGCATATGGGTTAGTAAACTCCATAGCTCTATATTCTTCTTTTTGCTTTTCTAAAAGCTTGTTTTGCTCAGCTCTTTCAGCTCGCGCTAAACTTGATTCTCTAGCAGCTGCTTTTCTTTGTTTTTTTCCTCCAAACGCCGAAATTGCCGCGCCTCCTAGTGCTATCCCACTCATAATTTATTGTTTTGTTTATTTTCAATTTTCTTCTGATATTCTTTATGTTCAAACATTTCCCAAACATCTTGCTTTAAACTATCATCATATTGCTCCCAATTACAAGCGAACATCTTTTTCTCTACTTCTTTTAAATCTGTCAATCCATCTGGATTTGGATGCACTGTAACTATAACACTATCTTCTAACCAATAACAAATTCTTTTAGTTCCTGGTTTTGTTAAAATAAAAGTAGGTGCTGTTAATTCTTCAACTCCATCATCTGAAGAAAAAGCAACTTTGCCTTTCATAAGAAACAATGGATTAGCTGTGTTATGTATAACGGTAAAACATAAATAATCTTTTTCACAAAACATTTCTCTTACGTATAGTCCATCTGAAAAGTAATGATTATATCTTGTAGCTTTTGGATATACCACGCTATTACCATTGTCATTTATGTCAGCGTCATCCCCTAATGTTTCCGCAAAAATAACTTGTAGTTTTTCAACGCGATCGTTATATGATAAGTTTTCAAGGTCTAAGGATTCTGACTCCCATAGCTTTTGTAATTCATTTTTAGGCATAATCATATTGATATTATCGCGTGATCACTATCTGTTATATTATACCCAAGGGTTTCACATCTTTTTAGAATCCCTTTACTTTTTGTTATAGCCCAAATATCGAGAATCCCTAATTCTTTAGCCATTTGCTTGCAAGCTTGTATTAGTTTTATTATAATATCAAACCTATCTTTTGATTTATAATTTGGATCAGCTATTAGATTATCTATGTAACCCATTTTAGAATTTGTTAAATACAAATACCCAACCGCTATAGGTTTATTTTTTTCAACAATAATTCCACCTAATCCATTCATAGGTAAAATACTTTTATCTAAAGCGCTAAAACCTTGTTCGACCCACCATTTATCTATATATTCATAATCTTCTAATTCGATTTTACGAATATTTATATTGTCATCCATTATATTTAATTTAATTTATACTTATAATAGTTACACTTTTTGCCACTAATTTACTCTATTGCATTGAAAGGAACCTATCTAAGTCGAATCTTAATACCACGTTTTCATTACCCGCTTTATTAACTTTGATATTACCAGTTATAGTAGCAACGCTACCAGCGCCTGGAAATGTTAAAGTTACACCGTTTTCTAAAGTTTGAGCCGCGCTAAGAACTATAGTACCAGCGCCGGTTACAGATCCAGCGCCACTTGACACGGTTGGATTAGCTACAGTTGAATCTATACCTATTCCACTTACGGTGCTAATATTGTCTGAAATACCAATTCTATTGGTTATAGGAACACTGGTGCTATTATTAACCGCAGCGGTTGTAGTTGTTGTAATCTCTGTTAACGCCACCGCTAAATCTGTAAGCTCTACATCATACCCGGTTAAACGATTTATCTCAGATTCTCCATAACTAAATATTCTTGCGTTAGAACCACCACCAAAAGTTAAAAGAGCTTGCTCGCTAAACGTTACGTTTCCAGTTTGTACCGTTGTTTCTACGTTTGTAGTAGCATTTCTTGTTGTAACAGGCAATATTCCCAAAGCATCTAAAGCTGGCACTCTTACGTTATCAACTTTATATTCGTCAGGTTGCCCTTCGTTTACAGTTGTTTGAACTAAATATTCTTTTATAATAGGTTGAACCCCTCCAAAAAAACCACCTTCAACTTGCCTCATTCCAGAGGTTAACTTATATATATTATCAAGACTCCATCTATAATTTCTTCTATTACTAAAACTTAATGTTTCATCGTTATCTATATTTATTGCCTCTGACATTGTAAAAACTTTAGCATTACTACCAACGTTTATAGCTGTTACAGTTACAGCGGTAGCTTGAGTTCTAGCATCTAAAGCCGCATTACCAGTTATTCTATCTCCAACAGCCCAAAGTCCGGTAAAATCATCGTCCATCGTTACGTTTGTAGCCCCATCTTCAACATCCCCGTTAACAACCTTGTTTGCAGCTGTAACCGCTGGGTATATATCTTCTGCTTCTAAATTTATTGGGGTCGCATTAACAGTTTGCGTTAAAAAAGTTGCTACGTCACCACTAAGTGGTTGTGTGTTTATCTTTAAAGTATTACTAGTACCCGTTGTGACAATAAATGAAAAAGGGATTATAGCGGTGCTTGCGTTTCTTGAAGTAGTTATTACTTGAGAATCGCTACCTATACCTGTAATAGTTCCGTTAGGGGAATAACCAGAAAGTGTTATTGTAACATCTAACGTTTGGTATATTACTTTTTGCACTAAATTAGAGTTAGAGCCAGTAGAAGAATTAATATCTATACTACCATCGGGAAATCTAACTTCTATATAATCACCATGTTTTGTAGAGGTAGTTTCAGAAAACAAATAAACATCATATTTATCGGCATCTGTAATCCCTGGAAACGATACGTTTACTTTATAACCGTTGTTTAAAAGTTTTTTTCTATATAAACCAGTTTTAGTAGTTTGAAATAAATTAGTTTGAAAGTTATAATAAGAATCATCTTCATTTTTAATTTCTAATGAAAACACGGCTCCTTTATCGCCTAAAATTGAAAATTGACGTTTTTCTCCTAATGCTCTTATATTACTTGTGTCTAAAATAATATTTTGTATAGTTTTCATATAGTTTATTTTATTTATTTACTACTTTCAGTAACTTCAGAACCTATTGAAAATAACTCAACTTTGTCATGTGAATTGTTTTCAAGTTTTACATCCGCATAATATCCTACTAAACTAGAAGTATTAACTGCATGGTTTTTTGCAAACATAATATAATTACCTTCCACCGGTGCTGTTCCAGTGAGATTAACGGTTACTGTTGTTTTTGTCAAAGCAATAACGTCCCCGCATTTACTTATACCGCTAGAGTCTATAGTGTCAAACGGTCCAAAAGCAGTTAGTTGCTGAAAGTGTATAATATCGCCCACTTGCAGTGAGGAGTTAATATTACTATCAAAAGTTAACAAAGGATTAGTCAAAATGCCGCTTGGCAATGTAGTCTGATTTATACCAGATAATATACCTATCCCTTGAATATCAAAAGCTCCAAAATCTGTTTCTGATGTTATATCAGAATCTACACCTTTAATATGGTTAAACCATTTTCCTTCTTTTTCTATAAATTCATTTAAACTTCCTATTTGTTTGTCAGTTGTAATATCACTAACAAACCAACCAGGCTTAGACGCTAAATTATATGGTTGAATGTCACTATTAGCACCCGCGTCGATAAATTGATCAACTTTTGATTGACTTCCCTCGTAACTTAAAGTATGAAAAGATTTAACACTTCCAGGTCCATCGTTTAATATAACGTTAATACTAGAGTTGGCTGGATTAGCTCCGTAAAAATGGTTTCTTGCAACGTTTTCATCGTTATGAAAAAATAATCTACCGTTAAACATCGTGTAATAATCACTAGCTAAGCTAACACCAAGCTCTGGAGTAAAAGATTTAAAACTAACCCAACCTTTTACGTCTTCTTTAAACGATAAGGTTTTATCAGGAATAATAATTTCTTGGACCGTAGATATGCTTGAGGTAGTTAATCTACTAAAGTTTATAGTTGACGTGTAATATCGGCCTAATCCAGTTAAAGGTGAAGTAGGCACAGCTCCAGTTTGATAATCTATATGATTTGTAACGCCGCTAGGTACTTGGTTGAAGTTGTTCGTTTGCTGGCTCCATGGCACGTTGTTTAATACAATTTCCATATAGTTTCCATTAGGGCCTGTTAAAATTATAACACTAACAACTAAAGTTCCCGCTGGTATACCAGGTCCACTTAAAATATCACCACTTTGCACGCTTGTTCCTATTGGTGCAAAAATAGTTCCTGTTGGAGTAACGTACGTAGGTGGAACAGGGGGATTTCTTAAGCTTCCATCATCTGTTACTTCAAACTCTACAATAGACGTGTCTACCGTTTGAATAGACTCTACATTTTCAAAGGTTAATCTGTCGTTTTCTTTCAACGTTATATTGTACTCATCTTTTTTATCATCATAACTACCTATTATTTTTCTTGATACCTTCAAGTTGTCTCTAAACCAATCTTTCATGCCAAACATGGATATAGGCGTTAAACCATCTCTTGATAATCTTATTACAGAACCTCTTACCTTATCTGCAAAATAAACTCTATAAGACTCTGAGGCAAATGATTCTGGATTTGTAGATATACCAAACTCTCCGCTAAACGGTATGGTTTGACCAAGTACATTTGTATTTGCTGTTAACTGTGGGTTTCCATCAGCATTAAATACAGCATCTTTATCAGCTAATATTCTTAAACATTTGTCTTCACACAATGTTAGTAAATCACTATCTCTAGTGTGTAGTTTTTGAATACTACCATAAACAGGATTTAAATCTTTTGTAATTTTTTCGGCAGCTATAAATTGATTTAAATTATTTGTACTACTATTAGAGTTGTATATTCCAGAGTAAATTAAACCATATTTACGATGTTCTTCGTTAAGTCCTTCATCTAGTGTGGTCGATACTTTAACTCCATTTGATATAAAAGGTAAATTAAAATTATCTCTAATTCTATTAGACTCAACTCCATTTCCAAAGGAATAACAATTGTGCCAATTTAAAATATACTTTGTTCTATAGTCGTATAAGTTTGTGCTAATTATAAAAGTATCAATTCTACCACTACCCGAAACATTCGCAGCATCCCAACCAAGTATTCTAACAGTAATAACCTCTCCGTTTGGTTTTGTTATTTTCAAATTATCATTAACCTCAATATAACCAGTGCTAACAAGTGATCCAATATTAGCTGGATCATGTAGCTTTATGTCTGCTTTAAGAGGATCAACTGCATTAAATGTAATCTCCTCTACAATAGTGCCTATTTCTATATAATCATTTGGAAGGTGCTGTACCGTAGAACCCAATGGTATACTCATGTGAGATGTGTCTGGTTCCCATTGTATTGGATTTAATCCACTAGCCTCGTAATATATATCTAAATCTGCTGATTCTTTAGGTTCAGTTTCCCAAATTGCAGGATTTGTAGGTAAAATAGATTCTGATTCTATTGGTTCTACAAAATCCACATGATATCCAATAGCTGATATTCCATTATAATCTAAAGAATTATTACTAGCATTGTGTTGTGCGTTAATTCTATTAACAGAATATTGACTATAACCGTTCATTGCTGGTTGTTGGAAAATCATTGCTTCACCTGCGTTAGGTTTATTAGAAAAAATATTATGTTTACTTATACCTAAAAGAGTTGCCGTTGGGGTATCGTTTGTTAAAAATCTAGTATATCCAGATAAATATAACGTATATTCTTCACCAGCTGTTGTTGGTTCTTCAATCTTTCTAACAACCAAAGGATCTAAGGCGCTTGTTCCAGCGGTAAAAGTATCTGCACCGTCAGAGTGACTAGTCAATATCATCCCCGTGGTAATAGCATGGTTTTTACCTGTATTAACATCTGTACCTATAATATCTGAAACTTTAATCCAAAAAGGTCCACTTGACCAAAGAGTAACGGAAGCGTGATTTATACTTAGCTCTAATCCATTTGTTATAGGACCTGGAGTACCACCGTTAGTTGGATCCCAAGCAATAACTGCTTCGTTGTTAGAGTCTAAAACTCTTGGCGTCCAACCTTTACTAAAATTAGGAGATAGTTGTTTTGCAAATGATTGGAAATTATGACTCGAGTGCCCAGAACCAGTAGGAAGAGTGTCTGAAAAAGTTCCACTATCATTCCACCAAAAACCATATTTATCTCCATCGATAGCGTTTGATGTTTGAGTTTGCTCGTCTAATGTTTCAATTGTTTTCCATCTTAACTTTTGATTACCATTAGTTCTAATATCTGTTTGCACGGTATAAACTTCTTGGGTTGGATCCTCTCTAAACCTAAACTTTTGACCTGGATAAAACTTATCAACCATATTTTTTATTACACCACCGTAGTTTGGGTTTCCGCCGTTAGCACCTATATTAAAAAAATCATCAACAGCAAGATTTGATCCGTCTGCTACTTCTTCGTGGTATATACCTCCGATAGCTATATTAATATTAACTCCCGGTTTACCAGAAATATTACTTATAGTAATACCTTCTTCAACTCCAACATTATCTTTTACGTAAGATTCAAGCCCAGAGGTATTAGCCCAGCTTAAATTATCAGAAGGCCCCCAGCGTACCGCTGCAAATGGTCCACCGTCAATAAACCAAACGTCACCATCTGTTTGTTCTCCATCACTATTAAATACTCCTGATCTTTGTGTTTCATTCCAACCATGACTGTCAGCTACTTTTACGTCGGGTGGATTTGGATTAGTAGTTTGACCGTAACCAGGGGTGTTTCTCCAAGCTGAATTACTAGGTCCAAATGAAACATTAGGATCTCTAATCCACCAATTAAATTCCATTTTCCAAGGTCTTACAGCGTTAGAAGTAGAGCCAAACATATATTGACCAACATCTACCAGTTGGTTGCCAGTACCTATACTTTGCGTATTCTCCGCTTCGTTATAGTTTCTAAAAAATGGAGCAAAACTACCAAAACCAGGATTTCCACCATAAGTAGTATCGTCGTACAATCCATGCCTTTGCCCTGTTAGATTGGAGCGATGTAGGTTATCAACATCACTTGATAAATAATATAATTTTTTACTAAAAACAGTTCTGTATTTTGTGTCATCACTGATGGTAGTAGTTATATTTTCATTAAATACCTCATCAATATTTATTTTAACAAAAAATCTACCATCAAATTTTGAAGAATTTTCTTCAACATACTTATAAATATTTATAACAGTTCCATTGTTAATAAGTGTTGGTGTTAAACCATCTACACTGTCTGTTATAAAATTAACATCATCTTCTAGTGCTTTGTGTAATCCAACACTATACGTTGCGCCCGCTGGAGTGCTAACGAAATCTGTAGTTATTTCAGAAACTCTATATCTTTTGGACGTGTTATTAGTTTCGTTTGTAAATTCAACGTATAAGTTTTCTTTAATTTCGTGTAGCTTAGACCCAACGCTATCGTTAAAAGCTTCGTAATTTAACTTAAATCTTTTTTTACCTAATAAAGGAGCTTCAGAAAGATCACTAGTAAAAACCTGGCTAGTAGCTTTATGAGTTTCTTCAACTATTAATACTTTGTTTTGTTTAATAAAATCAGGAGCTTGGTTTTGAATATCTAAAACTTTATATCTACTTTTTTGCTTAACTATATAATTAGACTCTACGCCTTTCTTTAAAATTAAAAACGTATCAATATCTATTTTATTTCTATCAGAAGAAGGAAAAGACAGCCAAATATGACTATCTTCAGCATCGTAATAACGATCCATAGCCATGTTATAGTATTCTCCAGATGTTTCTTTTATAAAAAACTTAAAATATTTTAAGTTTCTTGGATATAAAGAGTTTTTAAACCCAACCTCTAGTTTGTTACTTTTATCTCCAAGAGCTTTCTCTATTTTTTTATTACCAGAAAAGTTTGATACAACAGGAGTTTCTCTTCCGTACTCATCTACAAATACAACTCCTAGCTGATATTCTCTTAATGATTTTATAGATTTTTTAGGATATAAATAACTATTTGAATCACTTATTATATTAAACCTAAAATCAGGATAATAATCTTGATCTCCGTTTTTTAAATTAAAACCTTGAACATAATTTCCATATATAATTCTGTTTCCACTAATGTCTTGTGCTAGCGCTTTTCTAGGAACATTGTCCCACGATCTTAATAGTTGGTTTGATGGAAGTATTTTAGATATTTGCTCTGAACTAACAGTATACGCATCCTCATTCCATGGATTAGTATTGTTATTAATAGTATTGTGTTGAGGTTTTATAGTATCAACTACATAAATGCTTGGAGAAGAATCATCTTTATATAATATATCTACAGCTATTACACCATCTGGAGTATTTGCTACAAAATTCCTAACAATAACACTGTTAATTTTATTTGTCATGCCTAAGTTATAACCCTTTTTAGGATGATAATCAAAGTTTCCTGGTAAAAATGCTATTGAGGAAAAAGGAGACATTGCAGAGTACTCTCTATCTTCATATTGGTATCTATATGCAAACCTTGGGAATTTAAATTCAAACAACTTTTCTTCTTCCTCTACTTTATCTGCAACAAATCTTAACTCGTTAAATGGCGCTGTAACGGTAGGTGGATTATTTAATTCTAAAACTTCAAACCTAAAATGTGCGTTATCAGCAGTTGCATTTATTATTGAAATACTTTCTATTGTGCCTTCAAAAAGATTTGAATTAGAATCAGCATCAAATTGGAACATAGCTATTCCAGGGCGTGGAATGTTGGTCCATGCATTAGATCCTGAGCTTGTGTCTATAGTAAAAGTATGAGTGTGCAATCCAGTTCCAGTATAATTTCTATATCCATCATCAAAATACGAGGAGCCAGTAGAATTAAATAATTTAACATTAAGTTTTCCTTGAATGTGATTAGACACTTTAACAGAAACAACATAGGTATCACCTATTGCATAAGTACCAACAGTTCCAGTGTGTTCTATTTTTGAGTACGTTGCTGGCTTATCAACATAAACACTATTATTTGCAGGTATATAAGAAATATTAGAAGAAGTCCAAAGCCAGTATTTTGGTTGACTACCAGTAGCATTTGGCGTATTAAAATCTCCATTTCTAGCTATTTCACTTTGCTCATCAGAAGGTGAAAAATATGCAGATAATACTTTAGCTTTTACGCTATATTCAGTTAATGGAACCTCTGGTATTTCATCGTATAAATTTCCGCCAAATTCTTTAAATAATATTTCATCATCCTCCTGCCAGTTTAACGTAAAACCACTATTTCCATCAATATCAGTTTCTATTTGAGAGTCAAATGACTGTCCAACCTTAAGTTCACTAAAATCATAGTAACGATTTTTTCCAGATTGAGCATCAATCCACAGTGAAGATTGGTTTTGTTCATTTGTAGCTCCACTTGTTGTAGGTGGTGTTGGCTCTGATGTTATTTTCATAATACCAGAATAAATTTCACCAGTATCACTAAAACGCTCTGATACTAATTGTATGGCAGGCGCTTTGTCTGGTGATTTTTTTATAACTGTTATATGCTCTTCTTTTAATACGTAATTTACACTTGTTTTACTATTTATAAAAAACGTGTGTATAACACCGCTGGAATCTGTACCCTCTATACTTCTTTGTATATTTATTTTTTTTGGCTCAGATCTGTTATCTGTCCAAAACAATAAATCATCAATTACACTAATACCAGTAACTATTTTTTTTGGATTAAACTTTAAAACATTTCCAATAGTATCAACTACCACCGGTTTTATTGTAGCTCTAGATTTATCATACTCAACTATAACATCTCCTACTTCCTTAATAGATATATTGTCTATTGTGCCGGAAAAATCATGCGTTGCGTATATTTTTATTTTTCCAACATTGAATGATCCCTGTATCCAAGTGACTGAATATGTACCAACGTGTCTTTCTCCAATAAGATCTACGTTGTCTCCGCTGCCACTGTTGTCATAGTCAGGGTTATGATTCGCTAATTGTAAACTTCCTTCTGGGCTAGCAACTACAATATCATATGTTATTGTATATGTTTTACCATTTTCAATTCCTGTAACAGGAGTTTCCATCCACCCCCAACTTCCTCCAATATTATTTGCTTGATTATTTGAAAAGTCCCATGCGGCACCTATAGAGGTGCTTCCGTCTGTAACAGTCCAGTTTTCACCTAAGTTTATAAATTCACCAGTATAACCTAATAATTCTTGTTTAGAAATAAACCAATATAGTTTATCGTTTTTTTCATCAGCCACAGAACCTACACAAATAGAATTTGGCGTTATAAAATCCTGCCCCCCGACTAGTGAATTACCTAGTATGTTTTGAGCCGTACCAACATCAGAACCTTCTGAAGTTGATACCTGTATGTTCATTGCATCTCTATACTCTCCGTTTGGAACAAGTCTCTCGTCAAGATCTTTATTCATCTTTCCACCGGTAAACTGATGTTTAATTTCTGGCATGTACTAGTGTTTTATATGTTTAGATTTACCTCTTAAAATTTGAGTAATTTCTTCTAGCTTAATATTAGATAGTCTTAACTTAGCTGTTCTTACAGCCGCAAACTTTTCTTTTTTAAATCTTTGAACTAAATACTCTTGTGTATTTGCTCTAGTTGCTAAAATTGCATGTGCTATACATTTGTACATAGCTTCTTCAGCAAACTTATGAACTTGCATTTCCCCATCAGTTCCAAGACTATCGCTTATATAATCTAAGATTACAGTTTTTCCAGATATATTAGAGCTAAAATGTATTTTTCCAGTTAAGTCGTCTATATAAAAAGATCCATTTGCTTGAGCATGTTGAGGATCTAACCCGTATCTTTCACCGTTTGCTGGCCAATAAATATCATCTTCATAATCATCATTATTTTCAGATGGTGTTGTAGACTTGTAATTATCCCACGTTGTAGATGATCCTTGTTCGTTTGAAGATAATTTTTCAGCTGCAAAAGCATTTATAATAGACACATTGTCTAAAGAATTACCTTGTACTTTTTTTCCTCCTAATAATGCTGATGGAAATACCGCGAACGAAAGCCCAATCGCATAAACAACGTCTACATTTCTTACGTCTATAGTGTCAACAGTTTTTGTACCAGACTCGTTTCCAGTCCATTCTACGTAACTTCTTTCAAAGTTACTATTAGTAAGATCAAATAAGCCTGTAGAAGCATTTGTTGTAGGCGGTACATTACCTCCAATAACGTTATTAACATTAATTAAATCTGGTATAGTTGTAGACAACCCAAATCTTACAGTGCTAATTGCAGTACCATCCGCAGCGGCTACTCCACTGGCCGCGGTATACACTAGATCTTCTGCTACGCCATCAGCAGAAATATCTAAATATTTTAGCTCACTAACATCTATAGCCTGATAAACCGCTGAGACTTGACTGTATATTACACCAAAATTAGCTTTAGTAACAAATGAAAATGTAAGCTTTTCGCTTGTGATCCCAACTGAACTACCGTAATTAGCGGCTAATGTAGTTTCAGCAGCTGCTATATTCCAAGTATTAGTAAGCGAGCTAGAAAAGTCAGGGTTCGTTAATAGTTCTTGACCGGTAGGAAAGCTATAGCTACCATCTGTTTCTTGTAGTATACTAAAAGGATTAGACGTGCTATTTGTTGGGTATAATGGATGCTTTATACCAGCAGAATCACTCCAACTTACTTTAGTATAATTAACGTAATCGTGTGGAAGTAGCATTTGTAAAGAGGCTGGCACAACTATTTCATGTGCTTTTGTAGATTTAAAAGTATCAAAACTTAATTCTTGTAAAGCTCTTTGAGCATGAAAAGCAATATCTACTCTTTTTATTTTAGATATAATTTTATCTTCTCCAACGTAAGCTATTTGAAATTGAGTAATAATATCATCTAAAGAAGTAAACTGATAGTTACCGTAGTCATTGCCTTGGTAGTATTGTTGCTGTGTAATGTTATCTAATAATCCCATTTATTTATTGTTTTTCTTGTTGAACCTTAGCTTGCTCTAAACTTGCAGCTACTTGTGTTAATTTTGGTTTTTCAATTGCAACACCAGCAAACGCTAATATTCTATACACTAATTCAGATTCTTCTGATTGGTGTAATTCAAAATGAGTTGAAGTTGTTGAATTATAAAGCGCTTTATCATTCACAACCACATAACCCCAGTTTGGAGAAGTAGGTTTTGCTATATAATCAACTTGAACGTTTCTTTGGTCATCCAAAAACATACTTCCAGGAAGATATAATCTATCGCCAGGTAGAAAGTCGCCAGCGTTGGACGTCGGGTACGGATGTCGTCTTAAATAACCCGTGTTAGGTGCATTTGATAAATTTTGTAGAGTTGCTTGCCAATAATATAATTTAACCGCGTGGGTGTCTAAAACTACGCCATTGCGAACTATAACAAAAGTTTCAACGTCGTTGTGCGAATAATTAACTCCTAAAAACGTATTCATTTCAGCATAATTAAAAAGACCTTGGTTTGAGGGTAAGGTACTACCATACCCAGTGCCTGGGAGATTAAGAATACTTACATATGGTAAGTTTGGATCTATTTCAGGTACTGATAAGTCAATTGGACTTCCGTCGTCTTCTACTGGATATGGATAAATTTTTATTTTATTAATACCAGAGCTTGTTGTATACCTATTATACACAGGTCTTTGTTTGGCGTGCCTTGTTAGTGGACTAGATCCATACAATATAAATTCTTTTCTGGATCTCATTCGCTCAGCAGCTACATAACTTGAATTTTCTGGATATTTAACCCTAACATCACCTAATCTATATAAATCTGGTAAGTCGGCGTTTAGATTAACATCTCCATATTTATTTAAAACAGTTACATTATCACCTATAGCCACTCTTGCAAAAATATCAATTTTTTCTTCCAGGTTAACTAGCATGTCACTATACTCATGACTATTACCATGCTGTCTATTCCACTGGTTTATATCATAAAAATATTGTTCAAATATTTCCATTTGTGCTTGGTCAGCAAATAAGTTAAACTCTTGAGGTGTTATATAACCTCTCTGCTCTTTATTAGCAAACGCTAAAACTTTCTGGTATACTCTGTCTATACTTACTGCCATAATTTTTTTTTAAGTTTGTAGTTTACGATCGCCCCGTAGAGCGACCGCATCTACAGTTAGATTAATTTAATCTTTTTTCAATATTGGAGTAAATCTCCATGCCTTCATCAGTTTTAAACCAAGCAGCTAAAGCTGAATAAGGGTGTTCATCAAACGGAACATTCATTAGTTTTCTATCGTTAGATCCCCATGAAAAAGTTCTTTGATCAGAAGATAGTTTTAACAATCCCATTTCTGTTGCTTTAATACCAAAGTTTCTAAGAACAACATTTTCATCATTTACTAACTCTAAGAACAATTCAGGATTTCTTTTAGCATATAATAGTAAATCTCTTTTAAGTTCTTTAGAACTCATGTCTGACACTTTAGAACCAATCTCAACACGCATAACAGCTTCTGCCATATCTATATCTAGATTTTGAGCCGCATTTAATGCTTCAATTTCCATTTCAATTAAATCAACTTCGCTTGCTGCTCTTACTTCTGGTCTTTCTTCGTAAAACATTACGCTTCTATCAGGATGATATAATGAAAGAAATTTTTGCAAAACAGTTTTTTCTTTCTCTACCATTAACATGCCGTTCCTGAAAACAACATGCTCTAACCTTTGTTCTCCTTTCATTTCATCTACAAATACTGTTCTTTGGTTTTGACAGTACTTGATTTCTCTTTCGTAACCTTTTTCTTCATCAAAATAAAATATATCTGCCGATTTAATGGATCTAGATAAAGGCTTTTTGTTTCCTTTTAACCTGTATATTCTATTTTTTATTTCCCAAGTGTTCTTTTTTGGTAATGGTTTTTCCATAACCGGTGTTTCAACTTTTGGTTGCTCTACAACCTGTGGAGTTGTTTCCACTTCTGTGTTTTTTGTTTTTTTTGCCATAATATAATATATAATAAAATTAATAAAAATAAAAGGCCGAGGCCGAAGCCCCGGTCTTTTAAATAATAAATGCTTATTTCATTAACATGAAATTGTTAGCACCTTGTGTAACTAAACATCTTTCAGATAAATAGTGAATTTGCATTGCATCTAAAGCAGATGTAGTAGCTCCAACTGAACCAGTAGTCCAAGTTTTCATTTTTCTATTATCTGTTGCAGAAGCTCTGTAACGTACATGTAAGAAAGGACGTTTCATGTTCTTTCCTAAAGCTTGATCATAAACTGAAGATACACCAGCTGGGATAACAACACCTCTAATTGCAGCAGAAGTTGCAACACGGTTGATTTCACCTCTAGTAGCTTTGTCATTTAAATATCTCATGTCA
>Ga0209634_1001351_pt1 | contig 17951 bp, 28 predicted proteins | sample LinPmetageLP40_FD_184043 | JGI IMG/M metagenome (GOLD analysis project Ga0209634, IMG submission 184043) | Marine viral communities from the Pacific Ocean - LP-40 (SPAdes) (version 2) | ecosystem: Environmental > Aquatic > Marine > Oceanic | place: Pacific Ocean | collected 2010-08-26 | reverse complement strand
AGTAAAGAGATAATGCAGGAGACTTCATTCCAGAACGAGCATCAGCAACATTAGCAAGAGGCACCATAGCTCCTTGAATGTAGTTAGACGCACCTAGAAGAGTAGGATCGTTAAGAAGCTTCCAGTCATGCTTGTGGAAAGTATATCCACCACGAGTGAACGACTTAAATCCAAGCTTAACAGCCATTTCAGCATCGTTGTTAAACGCACCGAACTGTCCAGCTAGACCAGCAGTAACACCAGTAGAAATACCTGAAGCAAGCATATCATCGATAGCTAAGTCTTGCTTACGGTTTAAATACATAGCGTATTCAGCAGGAGCACCTTGCTTGTCAAGTTGAATGATGAGATCGTCAAACTCAGAAAAACTATCCATAGGGTTAGCATTAGCATTAGAAATGTTAATACCTCTATCTTCGATAGCTGAGAAGTAACCTTCAGAACCAGCGAGTGTTTTACCTAGGTCGTTATCAACATTATCACTTGTTGTAGCTGAGTTTTTCTCACCAAATAGCATCATCATTTCACGACGATCCTCAAAGCGCTTACGAGCTTCTTGCTCGCCGTACATGAACCAACGGTAGTCACCTCCACCAAGATTAACCCATCCAACATTAGTTGCTTGAGATCCATTTACTTGGTAACGATCTTTTACAATTTGGAATGGATTGCTATACTTCTTAATATCAGCATCTGTAAAGTAATCTGGTTGGTCTGTACCTTGAGCATAAATGTTTCCAAGATGAATGAAAGTTGCTCCAGCACCATTTTCTAAAGGACTTGTTTGTGCACCATCAAGACGCTCCATTTTAATAGTAGCGTCAGCTCCAGCTGTACCAGCATCGTTCACTATGTAACGAAGACCAGTAGCTGCATTCATAAGAACGTCATTTGCTTGAACTAATCCAGCAGAACTATCTGTTGTGTCACCAGAAAGAGTGTCGTCTATCACAAGATCAGCAGAACCAGGTTTTGTAGCATCTCCACCTGCAGTAGAGTTAGTAACTTCACCTTTAATCGTTCTGTGACGACGACCTGCCTCCCACCAATCTACTTGGTCAGAAGTTCCTCCGCTGTTAACAGCACCAGTTAGTCGTAAAAATCCAGTGATACCTTGATCACCGTATGATTGAACAAGCTCAGGCATAACAAAATCTTTGTTAGCTTTTAAAAGCGTGTCAATAGTTGTATATGTTTCGGGCGTTAATCGTAAATCAGGTGATGCCTGATCGATTGCTGCCCCAGTAGTTGTAGCCATTTTTTCTTAATGTTTATATTTTAAAAGTCATTTTATTTGAATTCGAACCTATAATGCTTTTTAATTGATCCTGTAAAGGATTAGCATTATTTTGCGAACTTTGTTGAGGAACTTGAGCTGATACATTAGACGCATTTTGTACTACTCCCTTCTGTCCGTCACTAAGGCCTTGCCTGTAAGTAGACGATACAATAGCATCGATATTATCAATGATAGCACGGTGTGAGTTTAACGTGTCGAAATCCCAACTTCCATCGTTTTGAACATATGCGTCAAAATACTCATCGAGACGAGCATTCTTATTCATAAGGTCTTGTTTGTATCGGTCATCCAGTCCGAAAGTAAAAGTCTTATCATTACCTAGATCAAATTCTAATCCAGTTAAATCATTAGCCTCTTGTCTCATTTCTGAGAGCCACTCATCGTTAATAAAGCTTTCTTGTTCTGTTGCTGCTTCTTGCTTAGTTTCAGGAGCTGCATATCTCATGCGTTGCTCTTCAATCTGATTTTTAGCATTTGCTGCATCGACCTTCATCTGAAGGCCTCCAACTTTAACTTCATCTTCTGAGTACTTGTTTGGATCTAACTTGTACTTACTCAGAATAAGAGTGTTTACCTCATCAGCCGATAGGTTAGGATACTGTAGCGCCATGTCTACTTTTACCAAAGTCGCATCATCCATCTCAGATGTGCTTAATGACTGATAAGTAAACCAATCTTGCGGAGCTCTTCCTGTCTCCGAAACAAATTTAGCTATAGCTTCTACCCTTTCATCAATGGGGGTTTGCGGTGTGATTACATCATCTAAAGATGTTACTTCTCTATCAAGCTTCTCGCTTAAATAAGACATAACAGCAGTCTCTATTTGATCATCACTATATTGTACATCAGCATTATTCTGCTGAGTAAAATCTTCTTGTTCAACCTGAGGAACTTGCGTTTCATCAGATTGTGGCTGCTGTTCACCTTCCGTCTGAACTTCTGGAGTAGCAGCTGTTTCTTGTACAGGATCAGAAACGACTTGAGACTCCTGTTGGGGAGCCTCTTCAGTTACTGTTTCTGTTTGTTGTGGTTCTGCAGTCATAGATGCAGAAAGTTCTTCGGGCGAGCTAAATACTTCAAACCCTCCGACAGTTTCTTTGTTGTCTTCCATTATATTTTAATTATATTTTATTTTTTATTCTGGGTGGTAGTTACCTGGTCCTAAGTACAATACAGCACCATCTGAAGCTTGGCTACCAGCCAAACTAACAACAGTCCATCTGCCGTGAATAGTTATTCCTTTTGGAAAAACATTTGCAGTTGCTATTGTAACACCACCAAAACCTTCATCTGAATCAGTTACAGCAAGAACAGCATCGTTAGCTATAGTTACAATTCTATCTATTTCAAGAGCTGAAGCATCAACACTACCGTCAGCAGCAAAACCTACAGCTTTAACTTTAGCTAAGAATGCCCCTGTACTTTTTAAGTATAAAGATTTACCAATTAATGTTGAAGCTGGAGTTCCAGTTGTATTAATAAACCCTGCACCAAAAGCTGCAGTTCCTCCACTACCATGAACAGTTATACCAGCAGTGCTATGAGAAGACGCTTCAGTACTAATAAATCTATTTGAATCTTCAGCTACTAATAAATCAAACGTAGTATCACCTAAACACTGAATAGAAACAACTACTTTACCATCTGGTGGGATAAATATATCAGCGTCATTGTCAATTAAGACGCAACCATGCTGTCCAAATGCCATTTGATTTGCCTCACTTTTATTTGCTAATGTTGCCATGTTTTTGTTTAGTTTTGATTAAAAGGTCCTGCAGCTGAACTGTCTAGTCCAAATACACCGAATTCTACCATCTGATCTACTTTAGTTCCAAATACTCTGTATGATTTATTCACTGCAACGGGAATAAAACAAAACTCACCTCCACCAATTTTAGAAACATGACCATTAGAATCGGTAACATTATATACCGTTACATAGTTTTCTTTTTCCGCATCTAAGTTTTTTAAAAATAAGTATGCAGACTCAGTTTTATCATTTGCTGTATATACCTCTAAAGCATTTGCATCAACAGCGGTCTTTACAACTTTAGCCCTGCTAAGTATGCCAGAATCAGCAGCTGCAGAAAAATCAGCAGACACGTTTACTGGGCTCGCTAAAACAGAAGCGCTATTTAATGTTAATGTTGCTTTAAGTGTAGCCATTATGCTTCGTAAATTACAGCATACTCAACAGTCAATGCTGTACTAACACTAGGAGTAACTTTAATATCTTGATTTCCATTAAATGGGAGTAAAGCCCAATCACCAGAGTAAAGTCTTCCAAGAAGCTGAGCCTCAACAGTCACAATAAGGTTTTCTGTAGCTACAGTGCTAGTATTTTTTAAGTACACTTTATGCGCTCTGTCATCAGTATAATCACCTTTAGCTATAAGTGTTACCTGAGATGTAGACGAAAATGTTTTTCTAGCTATTCCAGTAAATTGGTCTAATCCAGTTACTGTGCCAGCTTTAGTTAGTGTTGCCGTTGTAGACAACGATAGAGCGTCACCAGTTAGGTCAGCGCTCGAAAGTGTTAATGTTGCAGTTGTTGTTGCCATAATTAATAGTTATTTATATGCAAATATACTTATTATTTCTTTGTCTTTTTCTTGACCTTATATCTAGACACTCTTCCTTTTGTTCGTTTTTCTTTTGCAGCTCTAGCCCTTTCTGAAGGACTTAACTCAGACCATGTTGAAGGTGTTTTTTTTGACACACGAACTGTAGGTCTAAAAGTTCTATCCTTGCCTTTGTATTTTTTCTTTCCTCTAGGTGTTCTCCATTTTTCTTTAAACCATCTTTTTAACGCAAGACCTTTTTTTGTTTTGCGTACAGCCATTACTTTTTGCTTTTATTGCCCCAATTAGCAGCACCTACTTTTCTACATTTAGCTAAAGCGCCAGATGCATAAGCAGAAGGCCATACTTTATATCTAGCTTTTACTTTGTGATAACACGCATCTTTTGTGCTACCACCTTTCTTCATAATATTATTTTTTTTAAGAGGCCTTGGCATTATCCTTTAGGGTGATTTGCTGTTTTAAATTTTGCTTTTTTTATAGCTCCAGGATGAGGCTTATAACTACCTTTCATAAGGTAGTATCTTCCTTGTTCCTCCATCCAGTGATAACCTTGTGGAGGATCTACAGACACAGTTTTACTGCTTATAGAAAGTTTACCTCCTTTTTTATATTTTACAACTTTAGCCATGTTAAGATCCTACGGATATTGTTTTATAAAAAACCTCATCAATATCTTTTATAGGGTTAATAAAGTTTACTCTACAATGTCTGTTTATATTTTCTCTAGCTGTTTTGCTATTTGTAACACACATATTAGATGATTGATAAAAAGAATTTTTTTCTAAAAGAGAATCTATTCTTTTTTTAGTTGTTTTATTTGTTAAGTAAGACATGATTCAAATATACTAATTAATCTACGCTATTCATTTTACCAACGTTAGTTGTAGCTACTGTATTTATTTTTCCTATACTAGCTGCAGCCACGCCGATTACATCATGTGTATATCCAGTAGCGGCTAAAGTATAATCTAATGTTATAGTTACATCAAAATCTATAGTAATATCAGCGGTTGCTGTAGTATCTGAATTATCATAATCGTTGTCTTTATCTACTATAGCTAATGTAAAGTGATCGTTATTTTTTATATCAGCTAAAGCTGCAGCTGTCAAGGTGTACTCATTGTTACCTGTTGACCATGTAGTTAGCTCGCTAGAATATGCCGTGCTATAATCTAATGAACTAAAATGATCTGAAGTGGCTAAAGCTGTACCACCATCTCCACCGAAAGCAGTGCTTTTTATTATTATAGTGTCGTTAGGGTCTGGGTCAGACCCACTCCCTCCATTAACGTCAATATGAGCTGCTGTTACCGTCCCTGTTATCCCACTTGTGTCAAAGTGTAGAAAAACTCTTTTAAACCTTTTGGTTCTACCTGAGATAAAGTACTGAACGTCAGCCTCTCCAGTAATGCCATCCGTAACAGCTGATGCTGCGTTTGTTCTAGCTGTATTAAAGTTACCATTAGCAATACCCTGACCAATGCCTTGCCTATTTACGTTTATTGTAGCCATTAAGCTGTTACTTCAACAAACGTTCCGTCTGGGTTAAACCAAATGTGCCCAGCAGCTGGGTGGTGAACTTGATACCCCACAATACGAACGCAATCCCCATTTGCAGAAGGAGCTGTAGCTGTAGCGTTTCCAGGCGTTCCAGCGTTGTCGGATTGAACATACAAAACATCCCCCACAGCTCCAGGGTCGTGGTCTAAAGTCACCATACCTCTTAAAAGCATCCCATTTGTATCTGATGCCGCCCCTAAAGCAACGGCTAATAACCCATCGCACGTAGAAGCATCATCTGCATTTGCTAATTCCCACGTGCCGTCAGACTTGTAATGATATATTTTACCAAGAGTCATTGAAGTAGTTGCGCCAAAATAAACCACATCACCTTCATACTCCCCATCTGTAGACCCCGTAACAGTAAATCTACGGTTAAAATTAGAATCACTGTTCGTGTCTATTGTTAAAGCGGGCAGATCATTTTGAGCTATAATAACGTTGTGATCTCCAACAGAGTTTATAACAACATCTCCGTCAGCAGAGCCAGTAACATAATTATCCGCGGCATTGGCTAGACCTATTTCTAACGTATTTTCATCATTTAAAAAACGCACGAAAGGCTGAATATCTTCACCACCCTTCCCAATAGTAAGACGGTCAGTCGAAAAAGCAAGGTTAGCCTCCGCCGTTAAAGCACCAGTCCCATTTCCTGTTAATACGCTACCTGTCCCAACTGTTGTTAATCCAGTACCGCCTTTAGCTACCGTCACTGTATCAGATAAAGTAGACCCTGCAGCTGTAATGGTTATAGGTGCTGAACCGTCAAAGTTAACCCCATTAATAGCTCTAGCTGTTGCCAAAGCAGTAGCTGTGCCAGCATTACCTGTAGTATTTAAGTCTGAAGCCACAACAAAATCCATGTTACCGCTAGAATCATCATACGTAACTGCAATGTTGGTTTTAGTTCCGCCAGTAGCAACTAAAGGCCCTGCAATATCTTGAACCTCTTCTGTAGATAGCTGAGTATTGTCATTAGCTGTCATATCATCAACAACCACATTTATTTTACCAGCCCCATCTCCACCATCAACGTATGTAGCTGTAACCCTAGTTTCGGTATTAGAGCTAAACATACCACCAACGATATCTTGAACTTCTTCAGTAGATAATTGAGTGTTAGTATCTGTATCTGATACAGTATTTGTAAGAGTAATCTTATCACCACTTCTAGCTATACTTAATCCAGTACCAGCTTCAAGTACAACGTCATCTGTAGATGAGTCGCTACCTGTTAGTCTTATTTTTTCTTCGTCAGAATTATCTCCATCTACACAAGAAATGCCGTATGATGAGCCTGTAGGCCCTGTAGCGCCTGTAGCTCCTGTAGCCCCTGTAACACCTGTAGATCCTTTTGGGCCTTTTTCTGTAACAACTATATTAGATGTAGTTGGAATAGATACGCTTATACTAGTTGATGATTGAGTTAAGCTTATCGTATTACTACCAGATACTGAAACGTCTACAGTATTTCCCTGAGAAGTTGTTGTGCTTACGCTCATTACTTTCTATTTGTCTTAGTTACATCTTCATTAATAACAAAGGAACCACGAAGAACAGTAGTGTGAGTGTCAACACCAGAAGCTGTAGGCAAAATATATTGAAGATCATACACATGTCTTCCTGAAGGCACGTTTCTCATAGTAGCTGCTGTAGCTGTAATAGTAACATTTCCACTATCGTCAACAACAAAGGCTTCAAAATAAGCACCGCCTGGAAGCTCTTGAGTATTTAAATTCTTTCCTTTTAAACCTTTCTCTGTAGTTGCAATTAAAGGATTTGAACCTCTTTTATTAGATGGCCAAACCTGCATAACAAATGCGTAATTTGAGGTAGACAAAGTAAGACCTGTTCCTGAAGAATCCTTTAGGGTAAGTGTAAGAGAAAATGTATCTCCTTGACGACAAGTTATATCTAAAACCTCCGATACGTCTAAATTTACTTTACTAGCCATTTTTCATATTCATTAACATTGTTCTCATTGGGTTTTCTCCCCCTTGCTGCAATTCAGTTCTATCTCCTTTTCTCTGAGAAATAAGCTTAGACTGCTGAACCGCCTGTTTTTCTACTCTTTCATCTTTTCTATCCTCTTTAAGGACTTCAAGTTTTTCTTTAAACTCATCATCAGTTTCTTTAAATCCTAATGTAGCTTTAGCTCTAATAGTTTCAATTTCTTTATTAAACTCATGTTTCATCGTAGATAATTGAGCATCTATCTGAGCTTTTAATTGCATTTTTTGTGCTTCCATTTGCGCTTCAGCTTGCATCTTTTGGCCTTCCATTTGCATCTCCATAGCTTTAGTTTGTTGAGCCATTTGGGCTTGCATTTGTTGTTGTTGCATCATCATGGCTTGTTGCTGTTGCATTTTCTTTCTACGTCTAACAATAAGCAACCTTTCAGCTTGATTTACATCTTTAAGCTCTCTGATAGCCATAGCGTCTTCAAGATCTATTTCTTTTTGACCTAAAGATATTTGTATAGCTTGCTCTAAATACGCTTGATCTTTATCATCCATATCTCTTTGAACCTGGACACCAAAATTATACATGGGTAATCTAGAAAAACTAGAAAGAATACTCATGTTGGTATCACCAATAGCGTTCTTGTAAACATCCATAATAACAGATTCTTGCGGCAAAATTTGCAAACACTTAACTATATCGTTACAAACATTTTTGTAAAGAATCATAGAAGCATTTGTAACATCATAAGTAGCATTATTAGAGGCAGCAATAGCTTGCTCTCTAACTCCGACTAAAGCTTCAGACTTTGGTGTACTAGCATCAACAACTTCATTGATTCCTGTAGTATCACGTATCATTCTTAAGTAATGATTATATAGGCCAATAAGCTCATTAATATTTCTAATACTATTACCTATTTCACGTATTGGTGGGTTTTGAAAACCTCCCTCAGGGTTTTTGCTTCTGTAATAAAAAACACCAGTTTGCTCGTATATATCATGCAACTCCAATGGCTGCAATTCACCACCTTTTCCTAGCTGTACATTTTCTAACCCTTCAATATCAATAATAAGACCATCAGGCTTTGCTTTAGCAATAGCTTGTTGAATCTTTAAGTGAGTTAATTGTAACATATCAGCAAAACCTATACAGCTGTTAACCATAGATTTCGGCATCATATCTGTAAGATTAGTAGCAACAACAGAATACGAAAGCCTTGCCTTGCTTATATCGTGTATATTTTTAGGCACATTATGCATTCTTCCATACCCAAATAAATAGTCTGTACCTATAATAAAGTAACCTTTATATACATTTACAATTTCCATTTTATGCGGCTTTCTTTCGAAAACGCTTCCAGCTTTTTCTTTATAATTAAACCCTTCATAAAAAAAGTTCCTGTTGCCAAACCGATTTTCTTTTTCTTCAAAATGCATACAATCAGTTGACAAAAACTCAAACTCTAATACTTCAACAGAATACTCATCGTAATCATAAATATTCCTGCCAAGTTTATCATCATAAGTAAAACTTCCGCTGGTTTTACCAGATGTTTTTTTAGCTATCTTTTTAAAGTCTTCTTCTTCAAGCTCACCACTAGCTATTCTTTTTAGTTCTTGAATAGGCATAGTTCTTACATGACCACCATAAGTAATGTCTTCAAAACTAGGATCATTTGTTTCGCTATGAATAAAATCTTTAGGCTCTACATAATGCGTTTTAATTCCATAGTTAGGATCATTTGATCTTTTAACTACAGCTATACCATTTGTTGCTAAATCATTTACACACCTTCTAAATACATTATCATCAAAACTATTCCAAGACAATGTCATATCTGTAGCAATCTGAGCTGCTATTTCAGCATCACTTTTTACATTCTCTCCAATAAATATTTCTGCTTCAGCTTCGTTATCTGGAATAGATTCAGGGTCCATACCTATAGTAGCTCCTGTTTTTTCTTTAAATTCCATAAGTTGCTTTTTTAAAGCTACTTGAATTTCTATTCTTTTTTTATCTCTGTTTTTTTCTGAAGAAGATAAAGGATCTACTGCTTCTAAATTGGGATAAAGATTTCTGCCTAATATTTTATTTACTACAATTCGAACAAATTTTGGTAAAATAGGGACAGGAGTGTAATCAAGATTCATTAAACTACCATCTCCAGAATTAGGATCTTGATTGTTTAATAGTCTTTTGTAAATTGAAGTATCTTGAACACCGTTAGCGTATTCTTTATTTCTTTTAAATAATGTATATCTATTTGAAAATAAAGATGAACTATCAGATCTTTTCCCCCACTGAGATTCAATAGCCTTAGCATATCTTAGACCGTACTCCTTACTCTCTTTTTCTTCTTGAGAAGCAAGTGGATCTGGAAAATTTTTTTTACCGCTATATTGTTTCATTAAGGTGAGAGTATATATTGCAAATATAGGGAATTAGCCAGAGACTTTGTATCGCCTAAAAAATTTCCTTTCATCAAAGTTACTGACTTTTTTCTTTTTAACTTTTTGAGCTGCAAGTAAAGCTAAACCAGAACTAATAGTAAGGTCAAATTTAGTTCTATTGTCTATTTTATAACCTATCCAGTCTTCAAGAGTATTATTGAAATACATATTTCCAACTTTATTAGCTTCATGATTAATTCCAACATGATCATGTATGTAAGACTCTATAGCATGAGCATGAGCTTGAATTATGTCTTGAGAGTTTGAAGGGATACCTTTTGTTTTCACTTTAACCCTGGCTGTACCAGTTTTTAAATGTTTAGGTCTGTCTAACAAATAGCCATCATAACCTCTTGACTCAAAATATCTTGCAATCCCGTACTTATTGTTCTCAATTAATATAGGGTAGCCATAGAAAACAGCTGCCATCAAAACATCTTCATAAAATATTTTAGCAAGTGGTGGTCGAGATGCATACTCTAATACAAACATATTAGATGGGTGTTCCATATGAAATTTATTATACAGATGCAAAGCACCTTTAGACCCCCTTCCATCTACAGTAGCATCTAAATCATATGAGTCAACACCACCGCATCCTACATCTGAATTAGGCGCTATTTTTTTACCTCTTAGCAGAAGCTTTTTATTTCTAAATTCAACAGGAGGCATCCAAGATATTTTAAATCTACCATTTGGATCTGGAGTAAATATAACTTCTGTATCTTTTTGCCCACCCTTCCATATAAAATTACCAGTAACTACTGGATTTGGGAAAAGCTCATCATTATGTTCTATTTGCTCATATATTTTTCCAATATTAAACACACTACCTTCTATGCTATCTCTAAAAGCCTCATCTGAAGTAAATGGGAATTGACGTATAACTTCATTCATTTCAGAAGCGTTATTCTTTAAAGAAGATCTTTCATTTTTTAAATACGTTCTAGAACCTATAGTTATTTCTTCTCCATCTATACCGTCTACAGCTTCTTCTGGATCTTGAGTAATAGGATTGCCATACAAATCAAAGAATCCTTCAAGAGAATTTTCTGCTGAGATAAACAATCTATATAAACCTGTTTTAGTCCTCCCATTCTTGTTCCTCTCTAAAGGATTCGAATCCTCCCATAAACTCTTGTACTCTTTCCCTCCTTTTCCCATTGGATTGACTGTGCTTCCTACTAGAGCTTTTCCTATGATTTTTCGCCCTACGATCAAACAAGTCCTCTGTATCCTCCAAGCGTCTCTTATGTCTGTTGGTTTTTCCCATTTTCCTGCTTCGTCTAAATATAATATGTGTAATTTTTCACCATCGTATGCGTTATTAGTTGTGTTTTTCCAATTAATTACAGTGTTAAGAGCTTCACCTGTTTGAGCTGTTTTATTTTTTTTAGTAATACGTTTTGAAGGTTCTCTAAAAGCTAATTCCATACGAGGGTTAGTTGTTCCATCCTGTATAGGTTTAAAGAAAAAAGGATAGTTTCTAAACATAAAAACCACCTTCTTCATAAAGATGTTTTCTTGGGCGTCTTTACCTGTTTTTGACTGTATCCCCATAAGCTTATCTTTAACCTGTGTAGCTTCATCAACAAGTACAGCAGAGCATATATTGGTGTAACCAGAACGACGACACTTAGTATAAAGCTGACCAATACAACGAGGATCAGTCTCGCAAGCAGCCATATGTAAAAATATCTCACGTTGAAAATTTAAATAATATGGATAGCCAATATCTAGCTTAGTCCATTGTAGCATCATATAATGCCGCCCCGTAATATATGTAGCTGCACCGTTGTTATAAAACCAAAAACCTTCACGCCTACGCCGAAACTCTTCTTCGATATATGGACGAAACTTTTCTCTAAACTCTCTTGGCATTTCCGCCCACTCATCCATAGAACGAATACGAGACAATTCTTTCGGCATAGATATCCTTCTCCACATTTGCATAGAGTCTGATTCTTTATATCCGAAAATTTGTTTTTTATTTGGCTTTTTTGGAAGACAAATGAGTAACCCACCGAGTTCAATAATTTCACCTTCCGTACCGTTGGGACAAATTTTAACAGCATCTTCATTATATTCTTTTAAATTAAGGAATATAGACATTAATAGCTGCTACCATTCTTGTTCATTCTCCCTAAAGAAGGGAAACCTGTTTTAGGGTCAGACAGATTCATACTCTTACCACAAGGGCATTGAGCTGTACTCACTAATTTTCCATCATTAAAACTTACGGTTACTTTACTAATTTCTTCTTCGTGATCCGAACACTCACATATATACTTTGACATGATATTAAAATTTTGCTTTTATAAATCCTTTTTTATGTTTATATGGGCTCATATATTCAGGAGCTTTACCTGAGCAACACCACTCAGCTGCTCCTACCCATGGATCAATGCACCAACATTGATTATACTTACGCGATTGAGATCTTCTGTGTTTATTTTGCACAGAACATGACGCTAATAATATAGCCGCCATGAGGATAAGAAAATATTTCATTATATATAATTTTATTTGCGTTTAGAACCTTTTAGTCTAGACCTTTCTTTTCTACCTCTATTTTTAGATTTAGATTCTATTTTAATTTTATTTCCTTTGTGATGTATATCTTTTCCATCACCTTTTTTTACTTTACCCTTTTTGACAGCATACCTTCTCCTTTTATTTCTTGCAGCACGATTTCTTTTCTCTTTAATAGAGGATTGGAATTTTTTATACTCCTTCTTGTAATTTCTTTTCTTTTTTAAAGCTCTCATAACTCTTGCAAGTTACTATTATTATTCCTTCTATTATATGTAACTATTCTATGACAATTAGAACATCTTACTTCACATTTATCTATTTCTTTTTGTATACTTTTTATACTGTAAGATTCGTAAACCATATCAGAAATACACCTATGCTTATTGTCTCCTATATGATCAAAATCTAAAACAAGATGATTTGATTCTCCACAATCAATACAACTTGATTCTTTTTTTATATTTTCTACATAAAGCCTGTTTTTATTTCTTTGCTTAATATTTCTCTCTTTAGACCTTTTTATAATCTTTTCTTTATTAGCTTCATAATGACGTTTTGATGCAGCTGCTTGTTTTTTAGGGTCTTTGTATCCCATTACTTAGAGAATCTTTCAGCAAACCCCCCAGTATAGTCTTGTGTACTTCCTATTTCTCCGCTTGTTTTTAAATCCTTTACCATCTGATCTAATCTTTGTCTTTCTATAATAAGCTCTTTACAATCAGTAGCAGTTTGTTTAATAGATTGAAGTTCAGCCTTTCTTGCGCTACCATTAATATCTGGATCAACAGGCTTCTTAATCTCTTCTATCATATTATCTATAGCTTCCTCCATACTTTTCATAAGTCTTTGAGAAGCAGATATAGTAGTAAACTTACTTTTGCTCATCTAAATCATAAATAAAAATCGGGGTTTTTTCACCTACATAAGCTCCACCTATATTGTAAGAAAAATGCTCAATGGCTTCTTCCCACTCCATCCCATCCTCCATAAGGATTTCAATTATTCTATGAACACTATATACTGTTTTAGGTTCTGCTCCATAACTTATACCAACTACAGCTTCATTTAATCCATCAGCTAAAAGGCATTCATTACTTTCAAGCTCTTCCCATAATTCTACTTTGTCAAACATTTTTATTTAATTTAAAATATACATTAAGTCTTCCGCACGAGTGCGATAATATTCTTTACCATCTATTTTTATGCGATAATCCCTATCCCTTCCAAATCCAACAACATCACCTGCAAATACACCTAACTCTTTTAACCAAGGAGTATTAAAAGATACTTTACCTTTAGAGGGTAATTGTTTTTTTAAAGAAACAATTTTTATAACATCAGACTTAATATCCAAGTCCTCATCAACAGGCTCTAATAAAGCCCATCCTGCTAAAGGTTTTATTTCTCCAGTATCTTTAGATTTATAAGCTATTGCTTGATTGTTTATTGTATGCTCATCATCATATCGGATTAAATAATGATCGTCTACACCAGTTAAGGCTTGCCCTTTATTAACTACAACAAGATGATGAAAGTATATAGTATCACCTGTTTTTACACCTGTATTATATTTCATAGGTGCACACACTACAGGGCCTTCAGTAATTCTGTGTTCAAATTCTCCACCTTCAAATTTAGAATCTACATATAACTCAAAACCACTTTCGGTAGTAATGGTGTCTTTAATGATTTTTTTTAACTCAACAATAAATAGATTTAATGTTTTCATTTTTTGTAAGGGAATATTTTATTTAATTGTTCTTGTCTTTTATTACACCCACAACCTTCTGGCGCTAACTTATTTAAACCAGTAGTTTTTGTAAATTTAGCTACTGTGTCTCCAAATCCTTTACTTTTAATTGTTTTCATTAATATCCTCCAGATCCGCTAGAACCTCCAGAACTAGATCGTGTAGATGTTCCGCTGTATATAGATTTAATAGCTGTTTGTTGAGTTCTATCGTCAGAAAGTTTTCGCATAATTTTTTGAACTAAAAGTTCTGCCGTTCTATTTAAAGGAGTCAGCCTCTCGTGATATTCTGTTTTATGAAACCCACCAACCATAGCTCCTCGATTAATGTGAACGTGATACGCACCAATATATTCGGTTCCATCTGGCAATTTAAATTCACCTCCAGCAGTATATAGTTCAGTTCTTACCATTTAAAAATTACAATCAAATTCTAACATACAAGGCATATCGTCTACGCTTTTCCATAAAGCCTGAGAGCTATCCTTTTCATCTTGTAAATATACTAAATATCTGTTTTTACCGTATCTGTGAAGATGTTTTTCATCACGAACTATTGCGCTAACCTCTCCTTTACCTGCTCTCATACCTACATAATAAGCCATAGCATCTTTGGGGTCTTTCCCAATAATAATTTTTCTAATAATTCCTTCCATTTTATTCTAATTCTATTCCAGTTCCATCTAGCAAATTTCCTAGATCTCTATTATCTAATTCATCCTTATCATCAATGTCATATGTTTGAAATATAAAATCTTGTATTTCTAATAATTCATCAATATCCTGTATGTTGTAACTATACATTGCATTAAGCTTTGATATGTTACCATTTAAAGGATCAACTAATCCTGCAAACATAATGGAAATAAACCTATCTTCTACATCATACTGCTTTGCTAAAGCCTCTGCTTCAAACATAAGTCTTTGCATATGAAGTAAGAATTCAAAGTCTTTTGTCATAGTTTTGCTTTAATACAAATTTAATACAAATGCCTAAAAGTAAAATATCGAGAAAAATCTTATTTAGAGACTTTGCTAAGCAAGATAAGAAATATATTAATAACAACTATCTTAAAAACTTAAAAGTTTTAAAGAGTAAATACTCGGAAAAATTAGAAATGGATTTTTCTAAAATAGAGTTTATGTTATGGGCATATGACTTACAGTTTTTTACTTTAGATTATGCTAGCAAAAGTTTTGAATCGAGTAGATCTAATATAGGTAAAAGATATGTTTATCCATTAGTTAGGCACGGATACATATATAAACACTTTGATAAACTAACACCTTCAGACACATATGAAGACCATTTATTTAGAGATGAAACTAAATATAATTACAGAGTGAGATATGCTTTAACTCAAAAAGCTAGGCTTTTTGTTCAACGGTTTTATAAAGATCTAGAAGTTTAATCAGGTTCAGTGTACCAATCACCATCGGTATCTCTCAATACAACCATTATCTCTGCGTGTGTATACGTTGTCTTCCCATCTAAAAACGATGGTTGATCTTCCCCTCTATACTTAACTAAGGCTTTACTCCCGTCCTTGCTGTAGCGTAACATATCGGCATTACGATTAGCTAGCTGACCAAAGTCTATAAGGGCTTCACCATCTTCATCCTTTACCTCTGTTGTATTTAGTATTACGTATGTAGTATCCATAATTGTTTTATTAAGGGGTGTCAGAGGTAAATGTTGGTCCACCAGATGTTATACCTGGGAAACCGTTTAGTTGCTTTACTGAGACGTTAGTTACTGAACCTACAAAAGAACCTGTACCAATATAAATAGATCCATTTGGACTTCCAGTAGCAGTAAAATAAAATGTATGAGGTCCTAATGGTAGATTTGAAGCTACATTAATAAAACTACCATTAAAATAATAAAAATTTACAGAACCACTTGTTAGTGTTTTTACTTCTATATTAGCTTTATAAGTTTTATTTGAAGTAATACCAACATCTTCTTGATACAAAAACACTAAACCTCCTGAAATGTTACCATTCGCTACACCATCTCCTAAACTCCACCCTGTATCTTTTAACCAAGCAGTAGTACCTGTTGGAAAACCTCCATCATTAACAAGCTCACCCCCATACCCAGGTGCATGCTGATCGTGAACTACTCCGTTTGCTTTATCGTCAAACGTTCCATTCCCCATCCTATAATATGCCTGTAACGAAGTCGCCTTAATGTAATTGCCGCTATTGATATTTAAGTTAGTCGGTCTACCGCTATTGTATATGGCTGCTACATTGTTTGCGTCTAAAGCTACGTTCCATATAGCTAATTCGGCAATTTTACCAGTAAAAAAATTGCCGTCAGGAGAAATAGCTCCAATGATCCAAGGGGCGGTATTGTCTAAGCTTTGAGACGAGCTTCCAGAGGTTACTGAAAATCCATAAGTGCTCGTGGATCCATTTACATATAGTTTTATATCGCCGTCTCTATCGCAAGTAACACAAATATGAACCCAAGTATCTTCTAATGCGGTGACAGCAGATGCTCCTGCTGTATTTGTAACTACATTGTCGCCTCCCTCAATAGTAACCTTAATTTTATCATCAGTATGTAAAAAAATCCTTATTCTGTTAGGGCCATCCTGATTTTTTGCTATAAAATAAGTACTCCCTGTAGCGTCAGCGAATTTAGCCCAAAGAGAAATACTAAAGTCATCCGTACCGAGATCTAAATTATCGCCTAAATTTATATGATCATCAGTTCCATCAAGAGTTATACTATACTTAGACTCTGGTGTAGAGGTTGATGATACTGTGTTTACTAATCCTAACATGTTACAAAGATAATGGATCTACGACTAACGCTGTAGAGAAGTCTCTATACACTATAGTTACTTCTTCTTCTTTTTCGACTGCTTCCGCGATTTCTTGGTAGACCCTGTAGTACGCGTGGGTACTTCTCCCGATGAATCCGTTTTCTTTGATATTGTTGTTTTCTTGCGTATCGCCCAGCAGTAAACATCCCGAAGTGTCCTCATCAGTATTACCACAATGAATAAGAATATATTTAAAATTTGGGACATCACACACTTCAAGCATCCCCATATGTATGTCAGCAAACCTATGAGCGTATTTGGCGTCGAAGCCACCTTCAGTTCTAAAGCCGAGACAATACTCTCCTTCAGGTATACAAGTTTCTCCACGCACTTTTTCGGTGCGGCTCTCATCTTCGAGAGTATAGCATAAAAATTTTCTTTCATTTGTTACATCAAATAGTAATCCATTAGTCGAGTCCTTTCCTTTGTTGAACCTTATTACTTCTAATTTCATTTTTTAATTTATTAAGTCTAATCTTTTCTGCTTCTTTAGCGTGATCTTTTCTTTTCTTTATTGGATTAAAGTAAAACTTATTCAATTAAAAAGAAGCCTTTATTGCCTGAAAGCCAGAGTTTTCTGCTGCATCTTCTCTACCCTCAGATCTAGCTAACCTCCTCTGTAAAGATCTATATCTAGCTCTAGCAATTGGATTCCTCATACCAACTTGCTTGTCTTTAGAATAAAGCTCTCTTCTTCCACCAACATTTTTCATTCTATTCTTAAGACTTGATTGCCTTGCGTCTCTTCCTCCCGATATTAAGTCTGCTAATATAAGAGCCATAGATTTTTTATCACGATCTTCTTCAGAACCTGAATCTGCTGCGTCTCCTTGGTCAGAATCATAAGCCCCACAAACTATCTCTCCATCTACTTCTCTACAAGAGTCCCCCTCTGATCCGCTATTAAAGTCTACACCTTCAGAACTTATTGAATCCCCCTCACTTTCACCTTCTTTTAATTCCTGAAGGTG
>Ga0209634_1001350_pt1 | contig 17954 bp, 25 predicted proteins | sample LinPmetageLP40_FD_184043 | JGI IMG/M metagenome (GOLD analysis project Ga0209634, IMG submission 184043) | Marine viral communities from the Pacific Ocean - LP-40 (SPAdes) (version 2) | ecosystem: Environmental > Aquatic > Marine > Oceanic | place: Pacific Ocean | collected 2010-08-26 | reverse complement strand
GGATAAAAACTCGCGTGTGTGCGTTCCTTTTTGTGTAGTTGTTAAGCTATAGCTACGTGTAAAGTCTCTGTGTGTATGACTATAACCACTCTTTCCAAGTATCCTCGCCCATAACTGTTTGTGCTAAGTTAAGTTTACTTCTTAGTGCTTTTACAATTTTCTCATCTACTGTATCTTTACAAACTATATCAATATATGTAACTTTATTAGTCTGCCCGATACGATGAGCACGATCTTCTGATTGTAAACGCTTTTCTAAATCGTAACTGTTAGAAAAATAAATAACAGTACTCGCAGCAGTTAGTGTAATACCATAACCACCAGTCTGTGTGTTACCTACGAAGAAACGTAGAGGACTATCTTTATCTTGGAACTTTGTAATTAAATCTTCTCGATCAGCATCTGACGTATCTCCGTAATATGTTCCTACACTTTCTTCACCATATTCTTTTACAATCATATTATAAATTCTGTTTATATCATGTCGGTAGTTCGCCCAGATAATTGCTTTCCCTTCTGTTTCTTCTAATATCTGCATTAGTTCTTCGGTGCGATTATTTTTAATATCTGTAACTACACTGTCGTCAGTAGAAACAAAACCACAAGCAATCTGATGTAAACGTATAATCTGTGTTATTACTGAAGAAGCAGAAACAGTACCTACGGACAGTTCTGATATAGCATATTTCTGTATTTCTTTGTATATCTTTTTTTGCTCAGGAGACATTTCTATCTCTCGTCTAGTGTAGACTTTATCTGGTAAATCTAAACAATCTTCTTTTAGTACACGATAGCTGAAAGGTTGCATCAATCCATTAAGTTCCTCTAAGTTTTGGAAACCGACTACTTGTTTAAACGAACGACCACCTGCACTCCTGTCTACGAGCAATGCATAACGATTTCTAAACGAATAGTAAGAACTAAAGCCTAATAATGCTGGGTCTAAGAACTGGCATTGTGTATAAATGTCTAAAGGTGACCTCGTGACTGGTGAACCAGTAAGAATCCTACGATAATAGCAATACTTACCTAATTTAACTATGTTCTTTGTACGTTTTGCTGTTGGGTTTTTTATAGTAGTACTCTCATCAACAGCCATAAGCGTGTCATGGTTAGATATAAACTTCCAAGCAAACTTAACTCCTTTAGGAGTACTCAATGCTTCTACGTTCATAACTAAAAACTTTATCTCGGAAGAAGGTTTTATTAAATCTTCTTTCTCTTTCATTACTTTAGCTGATTCCCCTGGAGTCCACAGGTATATCTGCCTTTCTATAAAGTCTGGCATGTGTATTGGTATCTCTCGTTTTGCCCAATTACGATAGACTCCTTTAGGTGCTATAATCAATACAGCGTTTATCTTACCTTTAGCATATAGATGTGTAACATTATCTACTAAAACTTTAGACTTACCTGTACCCATTTCCATAAAGTAAGCGTATTGTTGTTTGTCACAACTTTTTTCTAAAGCAGTTAATTGATGCTCGTAAGGTTCTGTTTTAAAAACGAATGCTTGTTTCATATTAAGACCACCATGTAGGTTGTCGTTCAGGTATTTTATTCCATTTAGCATAATGTTTCTCGTTTACCATGTAATCGCGATATGCTTTTATAGGGTCTTGGCATTTATACTCGTCAGGCATAGCTTGAGGCATAACAGTTTTATGGTGAATAAGTATGTTAAGTGGTAACTTAGATAAATTAGCATTTAGTTTAGTAAAGCTAAGATGCTCTCGACCATAACGTGTAGTGTATTCGCTACATAATGCATAAAAATGTTCGTAAAGCCACATATAGTTATCGCTAGTTTCTCGCACCCATATAGTACACGGATGGTTTTTCATAGCAGTTTTATATAAACCTAGACTATCGGCACGTTCGTCACCGTCAAGTACACGATGTGCTGTAGATAACATTTGAGCAGATTCTAAAGGCATTTTTACAACGAGTTTATCTGGTAAACAAATCGCTGCATCAGTAGGGTTTTCGTTAACGTAAAATATATTCATAGGTTTCTCTTTTCTTGTTCATATCATATACTGACTTTACATAAAAGGTAAAGGACTATTTAATATGAGAAGGTAATAGTCATCTAATAGGGGTGAGTTAATACGCTGGAGGCTCTTTACTCTTGCAAGTTTGACTGCTATGCTATTAGCTTATTGGTTGTTTCAGAACTTTTACAAAAATATTTATAGAAAAATTACTGCTCATGAAGACAATAGGAATACCCTTTACTTTTATATTAATTAGGTTTATCATCTAGTTCTTAATAGAAACTAGAGGAAAGAAAAAAGAATGGCAAAAGTATATGCGATACAAGAAGCATCAGGAAAGAATCTCCTTGCAGCTACAAACTACGGCGAGTTAGAATTCTTACTACCCCCAACAACCAATCTAATGTTTTCCACTGAGGCTGCTGTAACTAAATTACGAGCAGGTTTAGAAGACTTCGGAGAAGATGATTATTTGCTATTAGTAGGTGATCCAATATCTATTGGTATTGCTACACACTATGCTGCTAAATCTTCTGGAGTTGTAAAGTTTTTAAAATGGGATAATAGAGAGTATAAATATTTCCCTGTTAGTGTAGATTTTAAATAAAGGAGAAAACTATGAGCGACATAGAAAAAATGTGGGAAGAGGACTCGAGTCCTGAAATAAAGGGTGAACTTAAAAACGAATCTTTAAAAGAAGTATCGTTTTGGGCAAAGGAACAGTTACGTTTAACTCAAGAAGTATCCGTAGCTGAAGAACAATTAGCAGATCTTAAGAAAGAACTTAAAGATATATCCGAACAAAAACTACCAGACGCCATGCGTGAATGCAATTTATCTGAGATAAAGCTGTCTGATGGAGTAAAAGTTTCTGTACAGCAGTTTTATTCTGCTCGTATAGGGAAAGAGAGGGAAGAAGAAGCTTTCGCTTGGCTTAAAGCTAACGGACACGAAGACATTATAAAAAATGTTGTGTCTCTACAGTTTGGGCGAGGTGAGGATAATTCTGCCGAGGGCATCTTGCAAAGTTTAACTTCGCAAGGGTACTCACCTTCTAACAAACGCTGGGTAGAGCCTATGACTCTGAAAGCGTTTGCACGAGAGCAGGTTGAAAATGGTACTGACCTCCCATTTGAAACCTTTAATGTATATGTAGGTCAAAAAACTAAAATAACAAAAGGTTAAAATAATGAATGAAAAAACTGAAAATAAAAATGAACCAATAGCAAAACAACAAAAGAATGAGCTCGCTTTTTCTGAAGCTGATATGTTAAAAGACGCGAACTCAGGTCTTGAAAACGTAACTTCCGAAGATTTAGCAATACCTTTCCTGCGTATAACACAAGCTATGAGTCCTCAAGTAAACGCTCGTGATGGTAAATACATCAAAGACTGTGAGCAAGGGGATATCTTTAATACTGTAGATAATACACTCTACAAAGGTGCGACTGGTGTAACAGTAGTACCTGTATCATATAAAAGAACTTATCTAGAATGGATGCCAGAAAGAAAAGGTCTTGCTGCTGTTCACGATACTTCTGAAATATTAAAAGACGTAGTAAAAAGTGAAAAAGGACAAGACTATCTACCAAATGGTAATTTATTGTCTACTACAGCTAACCATTATGTGTTAGTGTTAGATGATAAAGGTGGCTTTGCCCAAGCAATACTTGCTTTCGGTGGCAGTCAACTTAAAAAGTCTAAGAAATGGAACTCTATCATGTCAGGTCTAAAGATAAGGACAAAAGATGGTAACGTGTTTACACCACCAACTTTCTCACATAAGTATCAACTTACTTCTGTCGTTGAACAAAACGATCAAGGTTCGTGGTATGGTTGGGATATAGCTTTAGGCGAACAACTTAAAGCTGAAGATGGTTTCATATACTCTGCAGCTAAACAGTTCAGCCAAAATGTAAATGCTGGTTCTGTTAAAGCAAGTCAAGAAGAAGCACCATTCTAAATGGGAAAAAGCAGTGCACTAAATAGCACTCCGCCCAAAATTTGGGCAGGAGTTTGCTGGTTTCTCCTGATAAAAAACCAGCTTATTATAAGAAAAACAAATGGAAAAAATAGCAGAGCAATTTTCTCAGCTATTTAAAGGATCTGAAAGAGCGCATGGTCATTTTGAAATTAAACAAGACAGAAGTGATGGAAAGAAACAAGGAAAAGCAGTTACGATTAAAACTTCTGGACCAACTGTGCAATTTTGGCAAAGGCATTTACAAGGAGAATATGGTTTAGGAGTAATTCCTATCGACGATGACAACCAATGTCATTGGGGATGTATAGATGTAGATGTTTATCCGTTAGATATAGCTGAATTGGTAAACAAGATAGAGGAACAAAAGTTACCTTTAGTTGTTTGTAGAAGTAAAAGTGGTGGAGCACATATATTGTTGTTTGTAGCTGAACCTGTAGAGGCAGGTGAAATGCAAGACAAACTACGGGAGATAGCAGCAGGATTAGGTTTTGGTGGGTTAGAAATATTCCCTAAACAACGACAAGTATTAGCAGACAGAGGTGATATAGGTTCTTGGTTAAATATGCCATACTTTGGTGGTGAAGAGTCTACTAGATATGGTCTTTCAAAAGCAGGTAAAGCATTGACTGTTGAACAGTTTTTAGCTTTTGCTGTAGAGAGACAGTTAGCAACAGCAGAGGATTTATATAAAGTAGAGATAGCAACACTCGTGGATGACTTAGAGTTTGGTCCACCGTGTTTAAAAATATTACTTAAACAAGGTTTCCCCGAAGGTACTCGTAACAATGGACTCTTTAATGTGGCTGTGTATTTACAAAAAGCACATCCTGAATCTTGGGAAGATAAACTAGAAGACTATAATAGAAAGTATTTTCAACCACCCTTACCAGCTAACGAAGTAGCTGCATTAATACAACAACATAAAAAGAAAGACTATAACTATAAGTGTAGTGATGAACCAATTAAATCCTATTGTAACCCAACTAAATGTAGAACGTGTAAGTTTGGTGTAGGTGCTGGTCACGATGCTCCTCTGTTCTCTAGTCTAGCAAAATTAAACACCGATCCACCTTTGTGGTTTATGTCGGTAAATGATAAACGATTAGAATTAACAACCGAACAACTACAAAATCAAATACGTTTTCAACGTGTGTGTATGGAAACGCTAAACATAATGCCACCTAAAATGAAAGAACAAACTTGGCAAGGTTTAGTACAATCGTTATTAGAAAATGGTTTAGAAATTATAAGCGTAAGTGAAGACGCATCTATTGAAGGACAGTTTAACGAACTGTTAGAATCTTTCTGTACAGATATAGCACAAGCTTCTACTCGTGAAGAGATGTTGCTTGGTAAACCTTGGACTAATGAAAATAAAACACATTTTAGAATACGTGATTTAATGGATTATCTACAAAGACATAGATTTATGGAAATGAAAACTAATCAAGTCGTTGTAAAACTAAAAGATATGGGAGCAGAACATTTATTTTTTAACATACGAGGGAGAGGTGTGAATGCTTGGGTTATTTCTGCTTTTATAAATGAAGAAGCCGATATAGAACTGCCAAACATGAAGCAAGATCCGTTCTAGAAACTATACAAAGAAAGGTATAAGAATTATGATAGGACAATATGGAAGACAAAGAACTCGAACATGCTATGGCATTAGCAGAGTCTCTTTGCCTAAAAGTTTACGCAGTTTTATCAGAAGAAGAGAAGGAAGACAAAGCACTTATAATTGCTTTCGTTTGGGCAGCAATGGGTGTTGGATTAAAATCAAAAATGGCTCCAGATATAATACGTTTAGTTGTAGATTACGCAACAGATGCTGCTCTCGAAGAGTATACAGAAGCTTACAAAACACTACATTAAAGAACTACTTTACTTTTAAAAAGTTAAGGAGTATCATGATGGATATGGGGTTACTATCAGTGTCAATAAATTTAGGTTTTCGAGGGTTCTTTCAGCCCCTCATCACAAAACTTACCTAGATGAGCGCGACGTTGGTAGTAACTTCTTTATTAATAAATAGGAGAGAAATATGTCAGAAATGAATATAAAAGAAACTAAGGTTTGGGTCGATGCTTTTACTAGCGACCTGTTTTTTAACGCTAACCACGATAACTTCGACGCACTAGATGGTGAGGCGACAGAACAAGAGGCTCACGAAGCATTAGTAAAAGATGCCGAAGAGTTTATCGAAGTAATAGCACAAAGTTTTAATGGTATAAGTATAGACCATGAACCAGAAACTTATGCTAAAAACTATTGGGAAAGACTCTAGTGTCTATGAGGTCGAATGTCGAGCAGTATATAATACTGCTCGAATCTCAAGTAACTCCTGAACATTTACGAATACAAATTAGGGAGGCTTTACTAATTCTTGGTGAATTAGCCGACGCAGTAAACTCAGATCCTCTCGTAGGTGGTTTTATAAAAGAAGAAGAACCAGAAAAACAAAAAGAAATAATACACGCCACGTTTACTGAAGAAGAAGGTGAGCCAACTGGTGCGTATGTGATGCAAGATCCAGATCTGAAAAAAGCAGTCCTCGACCCAGAATGACATGGAACATAATTCTTGGTCCACCTGGAACTGGCAAAACAACTAAACTATTAAACCTAACCGAAGACTATTTAAAAGAAGGTGTACCACCACATAGGATAGGTTACTTAGCTTTTACTAAAAAAGCTGCAAACGAGGCTCTAGAAAGAGCAAGTGATCGCTTTGATTTAACTCAGGAAGACTTAACATTTTTTAGAACTATACATTCTTTATGTTACCATTGGTTAGGTCTCAGTACTGCTGACATTATGGCTCGTTCACATTATAAAGAGTTTAGTAAAATTATGGGTGAGCCTTTAAATGGTCAGCTTAAAAAAGAAGAAGGTGCTGTGTTTGGTTTATCAAAAGGTGACCAGATGTTGTTTATGGAAAACATAGCTAGAAACAAAAAGGTTTCTGTTCGGGAGCAGTGGGAAAAAGCTAATCTAGATATTCCTTGGAACCATGTACATTGGTTCTGTACAGGTTTAGAAAAATACAAAGAAGAAAGATTTCTAAAAGATTACACAGACATGTTGTATTTATTTTTAAAAGAAAAATCTAAACCTACGTTAGATGTGTTGATCGTTGATGAAGCACAAGATTTATCTAAACTACAATGGGATTGCGTTAAGAAATTAGCACAAGGTGTAAAAAATATACATATAGCTGGCGACGATGACCAAGCTATTTACCAATGGGCAGGTGCAGATGTAGAAACTTTTATAAAACTAGAAGGTGATGTTACTGTGTTAGAAAACTCTTATCGAATTCCTAGGAAAGTACACGAAGTTGCGCAAGGAATATTGAATCGCATACCTGCTGTGAACAGAAGAGTTAAGTCTTGGAATCCTAGATCCGTAGAAGGTGAAATCATGATTCATACCTCACATGAACACTTAGACTTTAGTGAGGGAGATTGGCTGGTACTTGCTAGGAACGGATATATATTAAATCGGGTAGAAAAATTTTTGCAACAAATTGGATTCATATACGCTCGTAACAATGTGCTCTCTGTAAAACAAGAACTGTTAGATGCGATAGGTAACTGGGAACTGTTACGCAAAAACAGAAAAGTTGCTGCTACTAAAATAAGAGATATATATTTTTTTATGTCTGTAGGTAAAAGTGTTGCTCGAGGCCATAAAAAACTGCCAGGAGTTGGCGAAGATGATTTACTTGATCTAGAAGAACTAAAAGAAAACCATGGACTCTTGACTGATGCTGTATGGCACGAAGCATTAGACAGGGTAGGTGCTACACAAAGGGAGTATATAATTGCTTGTTTAAGAAGAGGCGAAAGAATATCTAATCCTAGGATACGTTTATCTACAATACATGCTGCTAAAGGTGGCGAAGCAGATAACGTAGTAGTGTTCACAGATATCTCGGTTAAAACTTGGAACGAACTATACTCTAATCCTGACGGAGAGAACAGAGCATTTTATGTAGCTGTTACACGTACTCGTAAAAACTTACATATTGTTCAACCAAACACTTCTAAGTTTTTTAGACCTATTATCTAAAAAGTCCTTTACAAAGTTAATGACTTAGACTATGATCAATGTATGTTATGTAGGTCGTGTGTATATTGTGGAGGTCCATTAGAATTAGGACAGATAAACAACAACTATTGCTCAGTTGCTTGTAAATACAATAATGCATATGACGGAAATAAAAATCCTTTTAAGGTACATAGTAAAGAAGGCTATAAAGAACACATGTTGTCTATGTCTGAACACTATGTTGACCCAGACGTGTTAGCACAAGCAGAATGTTATGTAGATTGTGCCAAAGATATTAACGGAGGTTATCATTCTGGTATCGTAGAAGATATACAAGAAATAGACTTAATTATATCAGAAGAACTTGGTGGCAAAGGAAGAAGTAAGTTTGAAAAAAGAGCAGGTGCTAAATGGTCAGGTAGGTTTTATTGGGATGTGAAATACGTAAGAAACTATCGTAGAGAAAAATTTAAACTACCTAAGTTACCCAGTATAAGCAGCAGTAATCTTGAAAAACAACACTACGAAAATATCTTACGTCGACAGGGTAAACTTACAACACCTAAAGAACAATTTATAGATGAGCAAAAAATACAAGAACAACAAAAAGCATTTACAACTATAGCACCATTTAAAACTAAAAGTGGTAAAACACCTGCGGAGATTTTAGACATAGTCGCACTTAAGAAACTAGAAAAGAAAGCCATAGGAGGCAACTGATGAATGTAGAAGGGTATTTTAATTTTCTAAACGAAAGACATTTAATCTATTTACGAAAGTCTAGAGGCGAGGAATATCCTTGGACTCCTGACCCTATATTACAAAAATATAAATTCACTAACGTGTTCCGTGAAAACGATAGAACAACAGTTTGGTTTAGAGAAAACGTAAGAGAAGGTATGCGTGATGAAATGGATGTTGCGTTAGCTACGATTATATTTAGATGGTTTAATCTTATAGAGACAGGAAAGATATTGCTAGAAGAAGATTTATATAGAAACTGGGATAGCGAACACTGTATCGAAGTATTAAAAGACCAACCACAATGGGTTACAGGAGCATACATTATAAAGACACCGAATGGTATGAACAAACTTGAAGGTGTGTGTTGGTGTATCGATCAAATAGCTAACGACAATAATAAGTTTATAGATTCTATGCATGATGCTACAGGTTCGTTAAAAGACTTATGGAATGTACTTATGCCATATCCGTACATGGGTCCATTTATGGCTTATGAAGTAGTTACTGATTGGCGACATACATTTTTAGGTGATGAAGCTGCAGATATTATGACATGGGGTAATCCTGGACCAGGAGCAAAACGTGGTCTAAACAGAATACATGGTAGACCATTAAATAAACAAATAAAAAGTGACATAAATATAGGGGAAATGCAAGTATTGCTTGAGGTAAGCCAAGAGTGGTTACATGGACAAGTACCTAGTTTAGAAATGCGTGATATCGAACACACCCTTTGCGAGTTCGATAAATATGAGCGTGTAAGAAACGGCGAAGGAAAACCAAGGAGCATTTATAAAAGATGAACAACGAATTTACAAAATTTGAAACTATGCGAGTAATCGCGCAAACCGATGTAGATAAACTAGAAACTGCAGAGAAATCGTATGGCACCTCATGGCGACAACGCGGTGGTGTAGGTGCGTTTATGATGTTGGCGCGTAAATGGGATCGCATAGAAAATCAAGTTAAGAAAGTAGCTTACGACATATTCGAAGCATACGAAACAGATTCACGAGCGGAAGGTTTATTAGACGATATCCAAGATTTAAGAAGATATCTTCTTCTCGTAGAAGAACATGTAACCAAAAGAAAGGAGGAAAAATGAAAATATTGGTAACGATGTATGGGATTAATAGTCCAGGTGGTATAATAAACCACAATGAAAATTTAATATCTGGTTTTAAACTACAGGGACATCACGTTGATTTCGTAGAATTAGTTTGGCGAGACAGTGTTAAAGAGAAAACTACAAAAGATAAAACAGGTTATGAGCATCGTGGCTCAGGGATACCTGTTCATCAAGGAAAAGGTTGGCTGTTCCCAAAAAACAGCAGGTTTCCATACAAAGGGGATTCTAATCTTCGACGTTGGAAAGAGTATGTTGCAGAATATGATTTGATCGTGTGGCAAATACCTGTACCTACAAAACAAAGAGATAATGAAGGTAATACAGATTGGTTAGCTTTATATGATTTACCAGACAGAATAAAACAGATAGCTGTTATTCACGATGGTAATATGCAAAAAAGTTATCCTTGGATTAGCCAGATATCGCATCATCTTAATGGTTTAGCATGTGTACACCCTTGTGCGTATCATGGTGCTGCTGTGTTAGATGTACCAAGAGCATTAATACTTAACCCACAAGATATAACAACGATTAACGAAAAGCCTTCTTGGAAAAGTCGTAAAAATGGTTTTATATCTATGCAAACATTTAAAGGTTGGAAACATGTTGATGATTTAGTTAGAGCCATCCCACATCTACCAAGCAGTTTTCAAAAACGTATGGCTGGTGGTGGTATAGAACATAATTACATGACATCTAAAGATAAATGTAAGGAAAACTATTTTGTCAGCCCAGAAAGAGACCCAGACATAGAGTATCAACACCATGGTAAAAAGATATGGGATGTTGCGTTACAATATGGCATGGAATGGCATGGTTATCTAACAGAAGCTCAAGTAAGGCAACATTTAAGAGAGGTCAAATGTATAATTGACCCATCTTGGTCAGTTGCATACTCAAAAATAGGTGACCATTTTAATCGTGTGATCGTCGATGGGATTATAGAAGGGGCAATACCTATAGCAAGGAACTATGGAGTGGCTACTAACGAAGAAGGTGAAGGTGAAGTGTTTAAACCTTCTGAAAACTACATGATGGTGCCTCATGATGCTACTCCTCAAGAGTTTGCATCTGTAATCATAGAGACAATTAATCTAAACCAAGATTGGGTAGAAGATATACAAGAAAACAATAGAAAACTTCTACAGCATTTTGAAAGAGAACGAGTGGCTCTTCAATACTTATCGTTGGCTAACCAACAACCAACTGGTTTTTATAACAAATTAGAAACAGGAACTGTTTCAGAACATGTTTCTAACAAAACTAAAGAAGTTATGTCTAATTTCTTTAAATTATCAACTGAATTATAACTGGAGGTTATAACATATGGCAAAGACTATAAACAGCAGGAATGTTCATGAAGCATTTATACTTGGGATGGACGCATTTACGTGGGATGGGGATGTTGTAGAGCAAGACAGCAGAGCAGGAGCAACATTAGAGTTTGATGGACCAGTTATAACAACATATGAAAACCCTTGTGAGCGTGTACTTTTTTGGGAGGGTAGGGATGCTAATCCCTTTTTCCATTTTATGGAAGGGTTGTGGATGCTACAAGGTAGAGAAGATGTAGATTTTGTAGCATTTTACAACAAAGGTATGGAGGCATTTACAGATAATGGTAAAACTTTTAATGGTGCTTATGGGTTTAGGTGGCGAAAGTTTTATGAAAAGGATCAACTAGATATTGTAGTTCGTAGGTTAAAAGAAAATCCTGATGACCGACGTTGTGTTGTAGCTATGTGGGAATGTAATAACGATTTAGATAGAACAACTCTTGATACTCCTTGTAACACGCATATATATTTTAAAGTTCGTGGCGGTAAACTTAATATGACAGTTTGTTGTAGGTCTAATGACATGATATGGGGAGCGTATGGTGCAAATGCTGTACATTTTTCTATGCTGCAAGAATACATGGCAGCAAGAATAGGAGTACCTGTTGGTGTATATAATCAAATAAGCGACAGTTTCCATGTATACACAAAACTTTTTAACGAAATGAAAGATAAGCTACCTGAGTTTGATTACTACAGTTTTAAATATCCTTTGGTTGGTAACCCATATAAAGAACTATCCGTGTTCCCTATGGTTAATGATCCTGATGAGTTTGACAACGATTTAGATGCATTTTTCCATGATGTTGAAGAAGGTTTTGCTAATCACTTTTTCTCTGATGTTGTGATCCCTATGCAAACTGCTTGGCGCATGCACAAAACTGATAAAAACACGCAAGGCGCAATAAGTATGTTAAGAACATATTGTAAAGCTGAAGATTGGCAAAAGGCTTGTATCGAATGGCTCGATAGAAGACGAAAAGGGCAAGAAGAAGTTAAAGATACAGAAGCTGTTATAGGAGAAAATAATGTCAAATAATCGATGGTCATACAGTAGATTATCTGTTTTTGAGCAATGCCCAAAACGATATTATTACGCAAATATAGAAAAACTTCCTACACCACAGCATCCTGCTGCCACTCGCGGAACAGATATACATAACGAAGCAGAGTTGTATATAAAAGGAGAAGGTCCAATGACTCGAGGTCTCGGTTTGTTCGAAGAAGGTTTTGAACAACTAAAGGAAGGTTTTGAAAACGGAACAGTTTTCGTAGAAGAAGATTGGGCATTCGACATAGACTGGCAACCTGCTGAATGGAATGAAGATAAGACTTGGTGTAGGTACAAAATAGATGCTTATATAAAAAGACCTGACCGTACTGTAGTTATAGATTTTAAGACAGGTAGGTTTATGGGCAACGAATCTACACACGAACAACAGTGTGCTTTATATGCATCAGCAACGTACAATCGTGACCCTAGTATAGAAAACATACAAGCTGAACTGTGGTATTTAGATCATGGTAAAATATCTAGGCATTCGTACACTGTTGATGAAATAAAAGAAAGACAAGAAACATTCCATAACAGGGCATTAAAACTAACAGAAGCAACAGAATATCCAGCAATAGCTAGTGTTCAAAACTGTAAGTGGTGTCACTATGGTAAATCAGGAGTATGTAATGACTATCGGAGCATCTAACGTAAGAGAAGTATTAGACGTATTAGAAGGGGGTGAAGTTAAACGCTACCACACTCTTGCTACTATTGGTGAGCAAACTGTAGGAAGCCATTCTTGGGGTGTTGCTTTGATACTACATTGGCTTCAGCCAGATATAAGTAAAATAGCAATGTTAAAAGCATTAACACATGATGTAGCAGAAAAACAGACTGGTGATATGCCAGCACCTACAAAATGGAATAATAAAGACTTAGCTTCTGAACTGTCTATCGTAGAAAAAGATATAGAACAAAAACTAGGTATTGATTACGATTTAACACCAGAAGAAAAAGAGTTTTTTAAACAATCTGATTTATTTGAGCTTTTACTTTATTGTGTAAACCAACGTAGTTTAGGCAACACTAATGTAAATGTTGTTTTTAGTAATGGTGTAGAGAAGTTAGTCGACATGAAACTAAATGCTAGAGGGAAATCACTATTGGCATATTTAGTACAATCATACGGAGCAACGGAATGAGACAACAACCTATGTTTACACCAAGATCAGACTGGACTCCTCCTGAGACATTACCTGATCTATCCTCAGCGAAACGCATAGCTGTTGATTTAGAAACTAAAGACCCAGATTTAAAACTTTCTGGTCCAGGCTGGGCAACAGGTAACGGATATGTGACAGGAATAGCTATAGCAACAGATAACTGGAGTGGCTATTTGCCAATTCGTCATGATGGTGGTGGTAATTTAGACACTGGTTTTGTTTTACGTTGGTTATCAAAAACACTAAGTGGTAACGCAGATAAAATATTTCATAACGCACTCTATGATGTTGGTTGGTTAAAACGAGAAGGTGTAGAGATACGTGGTAAAATACACGATACTGTAATTGCTGCTCCGTTAGTAGATGAACACCGCAGAAGATACTCTTTAGATTCACTCGGTGAAGATTATTGCGACGATAGAAAAGACGAGACTTTGTTAAAAGATGCTGCGAGTGCATTCGACATTGACCCAAAAGCAGAAATGTATGCTTTACCTGCAAAATATGTTGGTGAATATGCTGAGCAGGATGCTGTGTTGACATTAAAACTGTGGGATGTACTACAGAAAAAACTTATAGACGAAAATTTACAAGCAATATACGATCTTGAGTCTAGTCTTATCCCTCTTTTAGTAGAAATGCGATGGAAAGGTGTGCGTGTTGACATAAACGAGGCTGAAAAAAGTGTTGTGTCACTTAAAAAACAAGAAAAAGACTGTATAAAACAGATAAAGTACAAATATGGTGTAGATGTAGACGTATGGGCATCTGCAAGCGTCGCTAAAGCGTTTGATAAAGCTGGTCTAACATATCCTAGAACACAAAAAACAAACGCTCCTAGCTTCACTGGAAAATGGTTAGAAGGATTAAACCATGGACTCCCTAAACTTATCGTACAAGCAAGGAAATATCAAAAGATTCGTAGTGCGTTTATCGAAAATATGATATTAGAACATGCTCATAAAGGTAGAATACATGGGCAAATGCATCCTCTGCGTGGAGACTCGGGAGGAACTGTTAGTGGCAGGTTTAGTTATAGTACACCAAATCTACAACAAGTACCAGCTAGAGATCCAATCCTTGGTCCACTCGTACGTGGTTTATTTTTGCCAGAAGAAGGACATAGTTGGGGTGCGTTTGATTATTCCCAACAAGAACCTCGCTTGACTGTGCACTATGCTGCTCGAATGAAACTGCCAGGATCAGAAGAAGCTGTATCTGCATACAAAGAAGATGATGCAGATTTCCACCAGATTGTAGCTGATATGGCAGGCATTGCTAGAAAAGATGCAAAAGTAATAAATTTATCTCTAAGCTATGGCATGGGGAAAAACAAATTAATACAAGCACTCGGTATAAACGAACTAGAAGCCGATGCTTTGTTTAATAACTACCATTCAAAAGTACCTTTTATTAAAGAACTAACTTTATCCTGCTCTCGTAAGGCAGAGAATGTTGGTTTTATAAAAACACTTTTGGGTAGAAAGTGTCGTTTCGACATGTACGAACCTAGAACCGAGAAAAACTCACCGCTCCCTTTTGAACAAGCATACGAAGAGTATGGTCCCAACATCCGTAGGGCATTTACTTATCGTGCGTTTAATCGTTTAATCCAGGGAAGTGCAGCGGATATGACAAAACAAGCCATGCTTGATTTGTGGAACGAGGGCATTGTCCCCCACATACAAGTTCATGACGAGTTAGATGTATCTGTCCAAAATAAAGAAGAAAGCAGAAAGATTGTTGAAATTATGGAAAACTGTGTTGACCTAGTTGTTCCCTCTAAAGTAGATGCCGAGATAGGCAATACATGGGGTACTGCTTTGGTTGACCACAATAAATACTGGAGCAAATAAATGCAAGGAATTGACGAGCAGTCTGCGAAAGACTTCTTAGACAGAAACAAACTTATTTTCAATCTTTACAAAAAAGGAGTAACTATGGAGGAAATAGGTAGACAATATGGTGTGTCTAAACAACGTATTCATCAGATAATTCGAAGATGTAAAATCGGAGAAGGTAATTACTATGATGCACACAAACTAGAGACAGATAAAAGAGAACAAGACCCAGCTAATTTTGATAATTGGCTAAAGGACAAAGGTGTAAAAAGCATCAATAAAAAAGTTCTTGAAACCTTTTGAAGGAGCACGCTTTTTGGAGTTTAGTTAATAAAAATCTTAAAAATGTACACATACAGCGAATCGAGACGGGAGGTACTGGGCGTGGAATCCCAGATTTTAACGCATGCGACGATGGTGTTGAGTATTGGGTAGAATTAAAGGTTGTAAACTCAGGAAAAAAGATAGGACTGCGACCAGAGCAAGTTGGGTGGTTAATAAAACGCTCTTTGCATGGTGGTCGCTGTTTTATATTAGTTAGGACTCCTGACGCACAAATATATTTGTATAATGGTGCTGATGCCAGAGAAGTAGCTGATGAAGGATTGCGTTTAGAACCAAAGTTAGCAATTAAAAAACCTTACGATTGGGAGTTATTAAAAAAGTCCTTTACTACAGTGGTAAAGTAGTTTATCATGAATGAAAACTAATTATGACACGATATACGAATCCTCTAGGTGCGTGCTATTGGGTGCCGATTTTCTAGGTAAATGTGTGTGATACCCTTTATATCGTGGTTTTTCATAATGAGGGGTTAATTTACCACCAATAGTCCTTTACTTTCCTGTGTAGTCAGGCATCATAAAGGCAAGAAAGGAGAAATATTATGACATTTAACGAAATACTACAACAACTAAACGACAAGTATCCTGATTACAACAGGATACCTTGCGAAAAAAACTCTTCTGCTCGTATGGGTGGCTGGTTACTAAAAGATACCGACGATATGTATATCGGTTTCGTTAGTTTTCGTGGTGGTGCGCAGTTACTTGAGATTGCCGAGACTACCCCAGACAACAAGCCACCTATTCGTGGTGCTACTAGCGAAAAGTTTAAAGAATATAAAGCTAACCACAAAAGATAATGGATAATTTAATATTTCTTATACAACTACCATGGTTTTTATTACAATGGTTTGTTATAATTGCAACGTGGGCAATATTGATTGATTATGTGTGGAAAAAAATAAATGACAGGTAAAGAAACAAAAAAGGAGAAAACTAAATGCGAAAAATAGAATTAAAAGTAACACATACAAACGGAACATACCCTGCCCCACCAGAATATGCCACTGTTGGCTCTGCTGGTTTAGACTTAGTTTCGTTAGAAGAAAAAACAATCCTCCCTAATGATTCGCATAAATTTGATATTGGTCTTGCGATATATCTAGGTGATACAGAAATATGTGGTCTAATATGCCCACGCTCAGGATTAGCTAGTAAAGGAATATCGCTTAAGAACACACTCGGTGTAATAGATGCAGATTATCAAGGTTCATTAATTGTAAATCTTGTCAATAATTCGGAAGAAGAATATACTGTAGAAAAAGGTGATAGAATAGCACAATTAGTAATTATGCCAATTATCAATGTAATGTGGACTCCTGTGTTAGAATTTAGTGGTATAACTAAACGTAGCGTTGGTGGTTTTGGCAGCACTGGGAAGTAACTATGGATCTTAAAAACTTAAACGAAAAATGGCAAGAAGGCTGTCCTGAAGAAGCCAACGGATTGGTCAGTAAACGCAAAACACCAAAAAGATGGATAATGAAAATAAAAGCTAGGGAGAGTAGAGAAAAACTACGTCGCTCGTAAAGATAAGTCTTCGGGAATATCTCCTTTCATCCAATATGTCAACGAATATCTCTTTCCTCTTGTTATATTTAATGCTGTATGTCTGTGTGTTACTTTAGAAGGAAACAATATCGCGTGACCTACAGGTAATGTACCAGCAGCAAACTTTTGCCTTTCAAAATACACACCGCCTTGGTCGAAATCATCGTTTAGTTGTACCGATAAAGTTATCTCTGCCAATCCATCGTGGTGCCATCCAGGATTTCCTATTTGTCCATCCATACTGTGTTTTACTACGAAAGCTGACGACAACCATATAACAGGAAAATTCCATACAGAACCAGCTATAGGTAATACATGTTTTTCTATATTCTGTATATGTGCTGTGTTGGCATAAGGTGATAAATCTTTTAGATCTATTTCTGGTGCAGGATATTCGTCTCCTTGTCTGTGGTTAAACTGTCCAACTTCTTCGCATATTTCTATTAGTTCAGCACAATATTCTGGTGTAAGAAACGGAAAACTTATTATGTCGTTTGCTGGCTCTTCGACTAAATCTAAAACTTTTTCACGAACAGCATCCGTCGGCATAAAAGAATCTTCTGGAACAAGAACATAATCTTTTGTTGCTTCTAATAACTCTGGTGCTATATTTTGGGGGGAATAATTGTAGATCCTGCTTAGATCAACCATGAGATAATTATAGCCTCTAGAAAAGAATATAAAAAGTCCTTTACTTTGTTGCGCAATAATATATCATGATGTTATTGTTTTAAAAAGAAAGGAGAAAAATATGA
>Ga0209634_1001349_pt1 | contig 17960 bp, 25 predicted proteins | sample LinPmetageLP40_FD_184043 | JGI IMG/M metagenome (GOLD analysis project Ga0209634, IMG submission 184043) | Marine viral communities from the Pacific Ocean - LP-40 (SPAdes) (version 2) | ecosystem: Environmental > Aquatic > Marine > Oceanic | place: Pacific Ocean | collected 2010-08-26 | reverse complement strand
CCACCATTCAACACAATTTTCGACGAAGAACTACAACAATATATTACGTATAAGCCCGGCGATGCCAAATATAAAATTTGGCATCCCAGAAGTGTCATGAATTACGTCAAACGCGGTGAATTAAATAGTATATGTGAGGGTGAATTAAATGCCGACGAAACTAAAACCAGAACTGTTAACAAAAAAGGAGGCGGCTGAAATGTTGGGCGTTTCCGAAAGCGACTTTGCCAAATTGGAACAAAGCAAAGCCATACCCGCGCCACGCATGTTGGCTGGCCGCGAAAAATATTTGCGCGTCGATATTAAAAAAGCTGCGCGCGGCTTGCCTAAAGCGACCGCCAAGAAACCGCGAGGTCCAGAAAAATGCGATCAGATATTTGGTACAAGTGGCTAAATAGAGCCAATACACGACCGCATAAGAACGGTCATGATCGGTATTATTTTCGGCCTAAAGGTTATCGCGGCAAGTTGCCCGACGTCTGGAAAATGCCAGATTGCCATTCGCGCGATGATCGCTTTGTAACGGCATATTCAGCCGCGTATAATTATTATCTACAATGGCTGTCGCAGGATGTTGTAGAGCAACCAGCATATGTCGGCAGTTTGGCCGAGGCGGCTGTAAAATATAAATCATCGCATGAATTTGGTTTGTTGAGTGACGCGGTCAGATCAATCAGGCGTGCGCGGGTTGAACTATTATCTGATCAATATGGCGGCGCGCAGATCAGCGGATTGCAAACAAAGCACGTGCAAAAAGACCTGTCGCAATTTGACGGTCATGCCCAGCGCAATCAATTAAAAGTCTGGCGACATTTTGCCAAATTCTTGGTTAAAGAATATGGGATCATTGACCCGACAGATAACATCGCCAAAGCGGCTGTCGCGGCCTCTGACGGCCATGTGCCTTGGTCGCTAAGTGACATCGCCAAATTTAGACAGGCCTACGCTATAGGTCGCCCAGAGCGTCTTGCGCTTGAATTGTTATTTTGGTCGGGCGCGCGGGTAGGGGATGCAGTCAGACTTGGCCGAGGCAATGTCACCAAAGATGGCTGGCTTTCATTTCGCCAAGGGAAAACAGGCGGTCAGGTTGATATACCATTCAAGCGGCAATTGCCTGACTTTGCACTGCCTGACGCCGCTGACCTGCAAATGCTGCACGCCAGTATAGATGCACAATCTGACAAGCACCTGACGTTTGTCTGCACGCAAAATGGAGCGTCTCGGTCGCACAAAGCGGTCGGCAGTTGGTTTGCAGGCAAAGCGCGCGCAATTGGTCTTGAGGATAGATCGGCACATGGCTTGCGCAAAAGCCGCGCAATCCGCTGGGCAGAATTAGGCGCAAGCGAATTGCAAATCTCCGCATGGACTGGTCACGCGTCAATTTCAGAAATAATTCGCTACACAAAGAAATTTAACAGGCGCGCCGCGCTAGACGGAGGTGCTTTGGCAAAATAACAGTTGAGAATATAGTAGCAAAGTTACAACGTTTTCTTTGCATGGTTACAACAACAAAAAAAAGAGCGTAAAATCAAATGAGTATGTATATAGTTCCAACCCTGACAAGATCGCAACAATCTAGCAAGATCAACAACTTGTGCGAAAAGTTGTGCCAAACGACCCCCACACAGCCCCATAGACCTCCACAGGATAGTTACAACAAATTGACGATCCTGATGGAGTTCGTGGCGGTGGCGGGGATATTTATTGGGATGATAGCGTCCAGTTGGGCAGGCTGCGCGCTGATCGACCAATGTTATGCAGATAATGTTGGGGGGATTTTGCGATGAGTGATCAATCAAAATATAAAAAATATTTAGTTCCAGTTGAAAAGCAACAAAGCTGGAATGACGCAGGCCACGGTTTTAAATTTGCCCAATCTTTATTACGTAATATTAACATATCAGAGGCTGACGCGACAGAAGCTGTTAGCTTATACGACAAAGTTGGCGAAAAAATTGAGAAATATTTAATTGAGGAAAACTGCCTTGTTGCTCTGACCAATGAATTCAAATTTACGCTACACCTGCACAATGATTGCGAGGATGTAATCAGCGTCGAGCCGCTTCATGTCCACTAAACTGACACGCAAGCAATCGGTCGTTTTGTCAGTCATTGCAGCATATCACGCAACGCATGGCAAATGTCCAACCTATCAAGCCGTTGCCGACATGACCGGCAGATCAAAACACGCTGCTTGGAAAATGTGCCAAAACATAATGATACGCGGCCATCTGCAATCTGACCGGCTTGGCAAAATGAAATTGGAGAAATAAATGAAAAACGTGAAAACAGCTAAATCAAATACAGCTTGGACGCCAGATCAAGAAAAAACGTTGATCGATCTAAACAGCCAAGCCAGATCAGTTGACTATATGGCTGAAACGCTTGGCCGCAGCCGCAAGGCAATTCAAAACAGATTGTCGATTATGGCGCTGCGTGGCGACCTATTTTTGAAACCGATTGCCAAGCCAGCCAAGCGCAAGCGCAGATCACCAAAATTGCAAGACCCAATTATGCGCGCAAAGATTGATGAAATCATGACGCAGCCTGACAGCATGTGGCCTGTGCCTCTGCCGCTTCAACAGGATAATGACAGCATATTGGTCAAGGTGCCGCGCAAGGCTTTATATGGCGCTGTCAGTGCCGCTTTGATGGCGGCTGCGTTTTATGCTGGGATGAATGTCTAAATAAAATGCAGGGGTGGTAAATTTATTTTTATTTACCCCCTTGCAATGTCGGGCCATTGGCCCTATGTATAGTGTATAGGGCAATGACGCCCACACATGGAGAGACACAATGATTAAAGACAACACATTTGCCGCCGCTTGTTACGATGGAAACACTATTGCGGATTTGGAAAACGCATTACTTGGTGACGCCGATAAAACTGACATGGAAGCGTGGGGCATTAATCAAACCGAATGGCGGGAGCAAATACAAACCGCGCTGACGGAATTGAAAGCTGATCGCGATCAAGAGTTGATCCCAGTGTGCCTAAACGACGAAGGCCAAGCGCACGTTGCCGCCGAATTAAAACGCCACGGGATTGATTGGGATGTAAGCGCAGTATGCAGTGAGATTGAGGATAAAATGCTTGGCGGTATGGATACTATTCGCGCAAGTTCGACCGACACCTACGACTACGAGATAACAAACAACGCAGCTTCACGCGCTGGCGTCTGCCAAGCTGGATACGGCGTTTTTGCATACATCGAAATCACGGCAGCAATGGTTCAATTTGAGGCAGCACAATGACACCCACACAATTCAAAGAGGCTCGGCGCAAGCTGGGCCTGTCTGCTACTCAGTTGGGCCACATTCTCAACTCAGACCCGCGCACAGTTCGACGCTGGGAAAGCGAAGGTGATGCGCGCCCTGTCAACCCGATTGCCATGCAGGTTGTGCAATGGATGCTAGACGGGTATCGACCCCCTCAATGGCCTGACTAGCGCAACCACTCGCGCACGCTGAAGCATGGACATGCTTTGTTTGACCATTGATTATGCCCTGAGATATTCTGTATCTTGGGGTAATCCTTTTTTAGATCGCCAATTAAATCACGCAGCGCAATTTCCTGATCTTCGGTAAAGTTATCCAGAATTTTATCTGTGCTTTCACCGCCACGACCGCCGCAGAGTGTGACGCCTATTGATTGCTTATTGCGGCCCCTGCAGTGCGCGCCAGAGCGTTCAACAGGTCGCGCAGTGCCGACTGTGCCATCTCTGTGAATAACGTAATGGTAACCGCAATCTGACCATTTGTTGTCCTCGACGTGCCAGCGCGTTAACTCTTTTACGACATCGTCAACAGGCTTGTCGGCCATCCAATTCGCGCGGGTCGCTGTGCAGTGAATTACGATTTCTGTGATGTTTCTCATTTGGGCTTTGTCTCCAAAATTTTTAACAATTGTTCTTTGATTTGCTTTTGCTGGGCTTCTAGTTGCTGCCATTGCTCATCGATGTCGGATTTAGGTGGATGCAACGGAATGACCTTGTCACTGGTCATTTTTTGCCTCTAAATTTAGTGATGCCCCGCAAACCGAAACTTGCGCCGATGCTGCAATACATGCAGACGCGAAACCATTCTGGCGTCGTTTCCAAAGCGGCAAACCCGCGCTCAACAAACGGCTGCAATGGTGGAATGAAGCACATGGCAATTATTACAATAAACAAAATTGTATACGCCTCATCCTTCCACGAATCTTTGCTGGCCTCTGCCATAATTCGCTCCCAGCCAGCCTCACTTGTAGCCGCGCTGACCATAACCGTCGCGCGTGCTTCTGCTTCTGCTTTGGCGACCGTTTGCTTGCTGCGCTGCACTTCAGCCTTGGACTCCATCCAAGTTCCGACCAATGACGTCAGCGGCCCTATAAGCGCGCCGATCATTTCTTTGCACCGCCATTAAGATACAGGCCAAACCAAGCCGCACCCGCGCCAACAATGACGCTGACAAAACCAGCCTGCGCATTATTTGGCAAATCCAGCGCCATGAACCAATTGCAAGTCTGGTAGAATACAATCATGTAGCTGACAATCAGCAGGCGCGGCACGATGCGCCACGCGTCTAATCTCTCTGGTGTCATTCAAACTGTCCCTTCAATGCGTCCAATGTTTCTTTGAGCGTCGGGCCTTTGTCTTTAGCTGGGGAATATTTGCACATGAACCGAGAGGGGCATTCACGCCAAGATAGTGTTGGGTAATGCAGTTGTGTCCCGCCATTCGCGTAAACATAAACACAAATTTTTTCGCCATAGACGGTGATGCGTTTGGCAAGTTTGCACTCGGTATATTCTGGCGTTGCCACCCCAGCCAATGTGACCGACAACACAAGCGCTGGGATCATGTCAAAAACATCCATACGCCCCAAATCATGCAAACCAAGAGCAAAACAAACAGCGCAACCGCCGCGGCAATTTCAATTCGTTGCTGCATTTTTGCGCGCCTTGCTTTTTCTGCTTCAATACGCTCACGCTTAATCTGGCCTCTTAACTTTAAGAGTTCTTCCCAAGCATAAAATCCGCGAGTTTGTATGACGATTTTTTTTAAGTTTTCTTCTAGGTCATCTGCCTTTTTCAGCGCGGCAAATGTTTCAAGTGCTTCCTCGCTGGCCGACGTAAATGGCGATGCTTTTTTCTTTTTATGCTGGCCGCGAACTTCGTCAATTGCGCCCCACATTGCGCCGACGTCTTTCATCATTGACTGCGTGTCTTTGCCTAGTTTGACGCCTGTTTTAATTGCGGCAAAAGCCGTCATGGCAATGGTAATCGGGTCCATGATCAGCCTCGCTTATGCTTGTGGGCTGACCCGCTTTGGCACGCAATACGCTAACGCGCGGTCCTTTGGCGTTTCATATCCGTATCGCTTAACAATCAGCTGCGCCGCAATTAAGCAATTTTGCAAACTGGCAAACTCAACTTCTGCTATGATTTGCCGATCAGTTCCAATTCCTTGCCATAAAATCAGAATGAAAACGTATGTCACTGCATCTTTATTAAGATTGTAACGCACGTCAGCAAAATCGCGCCTGTCGATGCAATCAACACGTTTTCAAGTTTTTTGATGCGCGTGAATAGCTCTTTGGTTTGAATTTGAACGGTCGTTTGCAATGCGATCATGTCCCGTTCAAGCTGACCGACGCGGTCTGGAATATCAGGCATCTGGTGCAATTGGCCAAGTGATGGAATTTGGAAATCCTGATTGTTGTGGGACGTTCAATATGTCTAATCTGTACTGCGACCATCGAGCTTGCTTGTCAGACGAAAGATCAGCCCAGCGAAGGGGATTAGATACCCGTGGATCAACGGTTTGGGACAAAATATTGTCACGTTCAGCACGAACCAATATCGCAACTTGTGCATCTAATTCTGCCTGTGTTAGCGGAACGTAGGCTGCAAAATCGTCACTAATCAGAGCCATGACTGCATTGTTGTCGATGGTTGTGTCTGTGTCAGCAGGGTCTAATGTGTAGGGTATCCAACCGTGCTGTGGGTGATTAATCTCTACGTCCATACGAAGGTTGTCAGATTGGAGAGATGCCGCATTGCGAACTTCTGTTATTGTAATGCTCATTATGAAATCCTCACGCAGACTGTAATACCGTTTAATGATCCAACACCTGAACTCAAATAATGCCCCATCACGCGCCAAGTGCCAGAGGCGGCAGTGCTGCCAGAAATTGAGTAATTTAGGTTGTGGTACTTGAGACCAGAGCCAGCCACTGTGGAACCCGGGGTTATAGTGGCAGTGCCGCTGTGGTTCTGCATCAGGCCATAAGTGCCGACAGCGCCTAAAGTTGTACTAACCCCGCCACCGCCGCCTGAAGCTGCTGCCCAAGTTAGTCCTCCTGTATTGCCGCTTTGAGCGGTTAAAACGTAGCCATTTGTGGGGTTATTGCTGACCTTTAAATTAGCTTCGTCAACGACGTTATCCGCTATAACAGTTGCGCCATCTGCGCTGCTGGTTACTTCTCCGCTATGATTTGGATGACTGTAATTGTTAGCTGATGCAGCAATGCCGTCCAGTTTTGAATGGTCTGCATCAGTGAAAACATTTGAGTCACTAGCTGCTCCAACGGCCGCTTTGATTTCATCATTAGTTTGATCAACAGTAGCACCCGCCTCAATGCCGTCCAGTTTAGCATGGTCGGCATTGGTAAAATTGTTTTCGCTCAACTCGCCATCTTGAATTGCGTATGTTGTGTCACTGCTAGAAACGCCTGCGCCAATCAGATTGCGAATTTCCACAGCCGTAATATTTGTGTTTAGGCTGGGAACTGTGCCATCGCTAGTAATAGCCGCAACCGCAGGAGCAGGCGCGGTCGTCCAAGCTATGTCAGTTGCGGTGGCGGTCAATACCTGCCCGCTTATCCCTTTGGCTAATCTAGCCGTGCCGCTCGCATTTCCATATATTATTGAGCCCCGAGTTATAGAAGAAATTTGATTAAGTTCAGCCGTAGTAGCAGTTGCACCCGCCAACTTGTTAAGTTCTGCAGTGGTAACACTGGCACCCGCAAGTATGTTAAGTTCGGAACCTGTAACAGTTAAAGCCGTTGCTCCAAGCGTCAAACCCACAGTTGTTATTGATTGCACTTTGTTCGATGACTGGTCAAGCGTACACAAATCAATCCACGCACTGCCTGCTTCGTTGTAAATTTTCAACGTGTTTGCGCTTGTGTCGTACCAAATTTGATTAGCGACCGCGCTGCTCGGTGCCGTTGCTCCTGACGATGTCGATGCTAATGCGAGGAGCGCGTTATTAATATCTGCGCGGGTCGCTGGAAACAATTGGTTTCCAATGTTCATATCGTGCTGGCTCATTAATTGATCTCCTTGCCGAAACCTTTGGCGACAAAATCAACAGTCACCGCGTTCGTGCTTGCTGAATTTCCTGTCAGAATGTTGATGGTGAATCCTGTTCTCGATTTATTTGTGATAGTGTATCGATCACCATCTGCTAAATCTGCTATCGACAAGCTGACCCCCGGCACGTTTTGAAACGCTTTAGCAAACGTTATGCTTTTGGAGCCGGTAAAAGTTATGTTATTTCCTGACGCTGTGTGATCTGGCATTCCAACACTGGCACTAAGCGCCGAAATTAGCGGTGATGCTTGCGAGTTTGTGCTAGTCAACTTAATCCTAAATTCGAACGCGCGCGCTGAAATATCGCTGACTGCAAATGCTAACCAGTCTGTATAGGTTGCCGATCCGCTTGGGTCGCCATCTGTGTGCCGCTCTTGCATTTGGAAGCTTACATCGTCAAACGCATCGGGATCGCCGTCAAACAAACCTGCACGACCGTCAAAATTTCCGCTTGCGCTGTCAAAGGTATTTGTCTGCTCGAAACGGGTCATTGAAACGTCGCTTGATATTCTAGTCGTGTATTTTTCGCCCAAATCAATTGGGTTTGCAAAATAATAATATCCTACAGTTTGAAAATTTCCGCCGGTTTGCGTCAAGATTAAATTGTTATTGGAGTCGGTCGTTACGTTTGCTTTTAAACCTAGAAACGTTGGATTTTCAGTTGCAGTTGCCACCGCGTCAAGATCGCTGATCCCTAAGTCTGTAATTGTAAAACTTGCTGGACTTGCAGATACTAATGTAACGTTAGTCGATGAGTCGACTGCTTTAATAAAATAGGTGCCCGGTGCCGCTGGGACAGTAACGCTAGACGTTCCTTTATCGACTCTAACTAAATCTTCTGAAAACGAATAAACAGCCCCAGTTGTTTGATTTGAATATCTAAGGTTGTAATGTCCAACATCAATTCCAGACACCGGCGTCCAGTTTAAATGCAGCGACGAACCAACAACATTGCCGCTGAAATTAGTAACATTATCTGGCGCGCTGCCGAGAGCGTCAACAAAAAATCCTGTTATGGTCGTATAATCACCACGAATGCCAAGCGCATTTATCGCTCTGGCTCTAACGTGATAATAGCCCTCGGTGACTCCAATTGCTTCAGATCGCAGTGTGCCAATATCCACCCTAGAGACAGACATAGGTGAAAAATTTAAAGCTCCCGATTTTTGATATTGGACCTCAACCTGATCGACCAAAGCGCTTGTGTTGCTGATGTCTGCCAACAAAACCGTGATCAATTTTCCACGCACATGCCGCAGTTCTGTTGATAAAAGCACTCCCACGTTTGGAACGTTAAACGGCGACAACAAGGTTGTATTGTCATTTTCATAAACAATTCCATCGTCAATTTCGTCATATATAGACGCAGCCGTTTCGCGCAGCGTCAAATCAACGCTAAAACTAAGATTGTTATCAAGACCAAAAGCCCAGTTTTCGACCTCGAATAATTTACTTGACCAACCAAATCTTTCATTTGTCAGCGATATAGTATCCCCAACCTGAACTTTGAGCCCGCGCATTCCAAATTTGGCAAAAACGATTAATTGCTGGCGGTTGCTTTCCAGCATAATTCGCGCAGTTCTGCGCGCTTCGATACTGTTGTCAGTGAATGTCAAATCAACGTCAGCATTGCTTAGCTGATTATTGTCTGCATTTGAAAAAGCAGAATTTGTAACAGGCGGGTAGTCGGTGACTTGCCAATTGCTTTCCTTTCCTCGAAAAGTGCCTTGAATTGAATTGAAATTGTCACGTCGTGAATGCCTCGTCGAGACATTGATGCCGCTCCGCAAATCATTTTCGTTTAAAGAAATCACTGAATTTGTAAACTTTGCCGCTTTCATTCTCCATTTGCCCTGAGCAAACCACAATTTGCCGGCCATTGATGTCAAAATGTTGGTCAAAAGTTCGCCGGGTGCAATTCCCGTTGTGAATGCTCCGTTTGTTGTGAATCGCTTGGTTTCCACAACACCTGTCTCGGGTGAAGTTGGGACAGCTGTTGCCGTAAAGACAGTACCGACAAACGCACTGCCATGAGCCACTCCATAGTTGGCCCAATAAGTATTTCCAATACTTTTAATTTTATATTCGCCGCCAACAAAAATTGAATTTACTGGACCGCTAACATACTCATCGCAGATATTTGCGGCTGTTGTGAGAGCCGTGTCATCAATGTTCGACTCCGGGTCATTTAACCCATAACCTGAAGAACAAATATAATCTCGTATGCACAGTGCTGGATTGTCCGACCATTCCGTTGTGCTTGAACGCGGATCATAAAGTTTTTTGCCTTTTATCACTGCGGTTACTTCAGGGATACCATTTGGAAATGCGTCAACGTCATATGTAAATTTGCAATATAAATAGGCAATTCCGCGCAGTCTGTGATTGTTGCCCCAATCGGTTTCTTCAGAAGCAAACGCTTGCACCAATGACGCATCCGCAACTTGGTCTGCTGTTCCGATATGTTTTTTTATGGTGACAAGTGATGTATTTGTTTTGACATATTTTGCGGGAGCTGTGACGTTGCCATCAGCATCCATTGTGACAATTTCATCGTTTAAATAAATTTCATAATACGAATCGATTTCATGACCAGCAAAAGCTAAAACGCGATGTAGTTCTTTGTTATTGCCGCCGGTCGTAGCGTCAAAAATTCGCGCCCCTGCAACCCTCATTTTTCCGTAAATGACTTGGTGATCCAAAATTGACCCCGTCGCAGTCACGTTGTAACCGCGGCCTGCGTTTGAAAATTTTGGTTTCGGTGAAAGCGAGCTTAATAAAAATTGCGCACCAATAAATTTTAAAATTGTTCCAGTCAATGTGGTAGCCAAGACATACGAAATTCCAGCTTTGACTCCCGCAGTTGCAAAAATAGCTGCAGTAACAGTCATTTTTTGCCACCTAGAAATTTTGTGTAAACGCGTTCTGACTGCTCAAAACCAAGCCGCTTTAATACTGCGTCAAATGGTCGATGCACTTTTGTGTTAATAGCCATGACACTCACCCCATCTGCACGCAGGCAACGCTCTGCAAATTTTATTAAGCCCAACCCAGCCCAGCCGCGCCGCGCGATTGGCGATAAAAAAAGAACGTCATTTGCCGCAAAAACATGATCTTGATAATGCGGATTTGGCGTGTTGACCGTGACAAAATAACCGACCAGCTTGCCCTTGAGCCGCGCTGTGAAAATCGACAATTGCCCGGACGCTTCAAGCGCCTCATAAGCATCCCAGTTTGGATTCAGTTTAATCTTGCTTTTGTGCATGGCGATCTCTTGCCAGTGTTGTTCGATTAAAACCTGCGCCTCATCTATGCACGAAATTAAAAACTCTTGCGCGAACTTAACCTGCACTGCGACCCCAAACAATATTTTTGTCTTGGAGGCTTTCGATGTAATCAAGACCTTTATCGTTTGGGTAAATTGATTTTTGATGCGCAGATGTAAACCGACCAGTTTTTGGTCGCTCCAAATCAATCAATTTGTTCTCAACAGCCAATTGAATTGACGAAGTTTCTGCATCTTCTGAAATATTCATCTGATCCATATAACCACTAAAAATATTTGCTAAATTGCTCTGAGCAGATTGTGGATTGATGCCAAAATAAATGTTGCAAATTCTGCCTTGGTACGGCTCAGTCAAAGCCAAGGCTAAAATTACGGATGGCACTCCGCTCATCACTAGATTGACGCCCTTTATGCCTAAATCTGAAGTTTCTTCGACTGTTGAAATGTTTAGCAATGACCCAACACCAGCCCAATCATTGCCCTCGTATGATAAAATTCCTATACCAGTCCAAAGCCGCAAAACTTTTGCGCCATCAAATAACATTTCGACAGCAAAAAACGGCTCTATGATTTCATCATCAAGCGCGTTCAAAATTGCAGCGCTTATTTCTCGGCTCATCAGATGGCCTCGCTTGCGGCAAACGTCATGCCGTACACTGCAACTTCGTTAACAGACCAATTGATTTCATTGGTTGCAAGCCGAAATATGCCTTTAGTCGATTGCACAGTGACCGCCGCATTGTTAGCAATAGTCGTGCGCACGTCTGGCCAGACATCAACAGTTGTTTCGTTACTGCTATTCGTATCAGCGTTTGCCAGCACTTTGAAAAGCTGTTGTGACGTGCCTGTGCCGATTTGCAAATAATCGCCAGATTTTAGATATTCTGTTTGACTTGCTGGACAATCATATAGCGCAATTGATGACCCGTTTGTTAACGCACCGTTGACTTTAATGCTGTGATTGTCACGCGCCGACCCGCGCGGCGTGACTGCAACAGGATCGCCCAAGTTAAACGTGCCAACCTGACCTTTCAGCGATAATAAAAACGCAATCCATTCCTCAGCGGCTGCGCGTTTCATTGCTGGCAAAGTGACCGTCGCTTGCCACATTTTGCCGCTAAACTCTTGCGCTTGGCCTGCAAATGTAAATGGCGATCTGGAATAGCTGACCGCGTTTGTTGCCGTCAGATCAATTGATCGAATATTGGTGACGGTCGGCATCGCCAGCGGGTAAGAAATGGTCATGCCATCGCCCTCCCATATCCGCCACCGCGCCGCTTAGCGTCTAAAACAGCCGCTTTTGCGTTATCTGCAATTTGCGGCATCATGCTTTTGATTTCGGCTCTGACGGTCTGTTGCACGCCTGTGCTTATGTTGATGTTTTGAACAACCGTTACAGCTTCGCCGCCGCCAACCATGCGGGTTTGCGCAGGTGATAATATTCTGCCGTTTTGCGCAGGCACAAATAATTCACGACCGCTTTCGCCCGTCATGTATGCGTTGCCAGCTTGCACACTGCCACCGCCTGCGCGTGTACCAAACAACATAGAGCTCAAGAACCCTCCGACGCCGCCACCCATTGCCGACTTTGCCCTGTTGACCATTTCTTGCACGACCAGCACGCGATACAAATCACTGACGATTTGCGCCGCCATCGATTTAAACGCGCCTTTAAGGCTCATTGTGCCGTTGACTAGGCCCATCATGCTTGACTCAATGCTGTTTTCAACAGTCTCAAATACCGATGCAAACTTGCTAGCCTCTTGCCGCGCTTTTTGCATTTCTTGACGTGCTTGATCGATCAGCGCAGTTGACTGATCTTGCGAAATTCTGCCGCTGTCTAATTCTTTGTAAATGATGCGAAGCTGCTCGGCGTATTTAATTGTTGCATCGACTGCCGGGTTGAGCGACCGCACCAAATCCTCATATGCGCGCATTTGATCACGAATTGCGTCGGTTCCTGACGTGTTTCCAATTTTTGTGTCGGCTGGAATAATCCCCGACCCTTCATCGTCGTGTGTTAAGGTTCCTAAATCCATTGGACTGCCTTGCGCTAGTTCAACGCGTCGCGCTTCAAGATTGTTCAATGTAGCTATAAGATTTTCAAGATGTGCGGCGTCCCCAACCGTCATATCTTCGCCTTTTCTTTCTATATCATCAATCGCAGATCGCAGTGCGGCGAGTTTCTCCACGATTCTATTTATGTTGTCATTTGGGTCTAATTCAAAAACTATATCAGGGTTTAAATTAACGCCTAATTCATCAGCAAGTTCTAATATCCCACCAACCGAATCAATGAAATTTCCAAACGCTGGAATTGCTGTCTCAGTTATAAATTTTACAATTCTTTCAAGCGCCTCTTCAGAATGCCCAAGCTGCGTCAAAAATTTTGTGCTAATTGTTGTGCTTAATGTTTGCAGCTTTTTATCCATTTCGCCAGCCGCTTTAATTGTTTCAACCGACATGATTGCGCCTGCGTCACGCGCTTCTTTGCCTAGCTTTTTAAAGCCAGCGGCATTGTCTTTTAGCAACGGAACAAGAGCGGTAGCGTCTGACGCCATCGCTTCAAGATAAAACGTAAAATCTTGCTGATTTGCGCCAGCTTTCTGAAGCGTGTCAACATAAAGTTGAAGCGCGTCAGGGCCAGATAAATTTTTGAATTGCTCTGCGGTAACGCCAACCAACGGCGCGACCTGCTCAAAAAAATCTTTCATAGGACCGCCACCAGTCTGAATGAAATCAGAAACGCGATCATTCATGTCTTTAAAAATGTCGGACAGTTTTTCTTGTGAAATGCCGACAGTGCGAGCCGCAAATGCCAACTCTTGAAATTCTTCTGCGCCAACCCCTGCAATGCGCGCAAGATCACCGATTTCCTTGCCAAGCGTTATTGCACTTTTCGCAGCGCCAACGCTAACCGCAGCCGCAATAATTGGCGCAAGCCGCTTCGCTGCTTTGCCCAAACTGTCAAATGATTTAGACGTGCGGCTTAGATTTTTCTGCGATTTTTTGGCAAATCTGTTGACGTTTTTTGTGCTGCGATCAAGCGCTTTTGTTAACGCTTTATCCTGCGCCGACAAAATGATGTTAAGCTGTTCTGCGCTTATTGCCATTGGCCGCAGCCTCCATCATTTGGTTTAATTCTGATTTTGTCGGCGCGCCCGATCCGGGTGTCGCGGGTTCGTGCGCCTCTTGCCATCCTTGAAATACAAGAAAGACATCTTTTGGGATCATGTTGCGAATATCGTCAGGTTTAAGGCCAGCGATAATTCCGCTTTTAATCATCTGCCTGACGTTTAAGCGGCGAGGCTTTTCGCTGACTTTTTTTTTGATGTTTCATCATTGACGTCTGGCATAAAAGCCACGCCAAGCACGGCCTGTGCAATTTGATAAAACCGCAAAAGGCTTTCAGGTCCTGCCGCTTGAATTATTGCATCGGCCTCGGCATCTTTTTTGCCACCGCCGACCAGACCAAGCGCAAGCAAGTCGCGCACTTCTTTTGAGTTGGGCTTTTGACCGCGATCAAAGAAACCTTCCCATAATTCAAAGATGCCCCTGTGCTTATCTTCGAAACGTTCAATTTCGCGGTTACGCAAAACAAATGAATAAGAGGCGTCACCGATTGTTTCGACAACGCCCCCTCGTGGTGCTTCAGCGGTTATCATTAATCAGCGACGAATGTGACCAATGTCGAAGATGATAGGCTTATTGAAAACGTCACAGCGCCTTCGGTTTCGCCGCCCATCTCAAAACTATCAACATGGAACGCGCCATAATAACTGCCAAAACTTGGCACAGTAATCTTGATATTTCTGATTGGGCTTGCCGAGAGAACTAGCGTGTTCATTGCATCTAAGCTGGTCGTGCCAGCAAAAATGCCGTCGCCTGATATAGTCATCTGTTTCAAACCAGACAGGCTCTCCGACCAAATCACGCCAGCTTCAGCGCCATCAACCGGCGTTGTTGCATCAATTGGGCTGTTGTTGATTGTTAAAGACTTTGAATTGATGCCTGCAATTGTTGTATAAGTGTCGTTTGCGTTTGCATCGCCATCGGCCTCTGTGCCTAGACCCAGCAATAAGCCGCGACCTAACTGTTTTGCCATAATCACGGCTCCTTCTATTGGGATATGGACGTCATCCGACGTTCAAAAGCGGCTGCCTAAACCGCAGAAAGGCGTTGAAAACCTAATCAGTTTCCATCATTACGTTGAACGAAATGTACGCCGTATAGCCTCGGCCATCGGCATCGCGTTCAGCGAAATAATCATCAAAAATAAGTTCAATCAGGTTAAACCCGGTCGTCGTTACGGTGGCCTCTTGCCTGTGCAGTGCAGTCCTGACAGCCTCGACAACTTGCGTGGCCTCAACGCGACCTGACGCGCTACGAGAATGCGCGCGCATAGTTAAATCAACCCGCGCGCCTGTCTTGTCATCGACGTCAAAAATGCGCGGCTGCACCTCAACAAAACGCAAATATGGAAACACAACATCTGCAGGCGGCTCGTCATATACGCGCGTTGAGATCAGCGCGGTCAGATCGGTGTAATTAATCAACCGCGTGCGGATACCTTTTTGCAGCGCAAGTCCAAAGCCGTCGGCCATTATGCTTTCTCCATTCCGATTTTAACCGCGCGTTTGATTGCGCGTTGGAATTTATCGCCAATGAAATTGCGTGTTGTTTGGATGTACTTATAACCCTGCATCGATCCGCGATCTTTGCGAGTTGCGCCATAAGAAATGCTGACCTGCCTGATTGCGCTTTCTTTTGTGCCTGTGTTGAAATTGACAAAACCTAAAACGCCGTTGTCGTTGACCATGACGTGACTGGTAATTGCGTCAATCGTTTTGCCGCTGGCTTTTGGCGCAATCCTGCGCGCAAAATTTCGATAACGTTTGGTTGATCGCCGCGTAACTTTTTCCAATTCTTCGCGAACTGTGTCAGGCATTTTTTTAAACTGCTTTGATAAAGCGCGCTGGCCCGTGACCTTCACGATGCTACGCCTTTTTCTAAAACAAACTCGCGCATTTCGCCCTTGGCGTCGGCCTGTGTGGCGGTCTGTATTGACCAAGTAATACCGCGCGCAATCACGCGATCTGCCGCTGTGATCGCCGCTGTGACGCTGTCTGAGCGACATAGAAGAATGGCGCGCGCTACGTCTTGCAGTGCGCCGCCTTCAACCTGCCGCTGACCTGTTTTTTCTGTTAATTCTGCGGATCGTGCCGCCAAATCATACCAGTTGTCATATTCGTTGCCATAGGCGTCGGACCCAGATTTAAGCCGCTGAAATGTGACGCGGTCGCGCAGCAATCCCGCTCTAGCCATACCAGTGACCTCGACTTTGACCCAGCATTTCGTCAAAGCCAAATGGCACGCTGATCAGCTTGTCGCCTTGCGTGGCCTCGCGGTTTTCGTACAAATGCGCCACCAGCATCATCATCGCGTGTCGGATATTTTGAGGTACACTGTAGGACGTGCCGCCATAGCCGCACGCATATTGAATTTGGATTGCGTCATCTCGCTGAAATGTTGTCGGCCAATTAAAGCCGTTTTTTGGCGCAACAATTGTGCGCGTTTTTGTGCCAAGAATATTGTAATTCGACAAAGTGTCAGTCTGCAGCGCGTTGTTAACGTCATAATATTTGACTGCAGATACAGATTGCACAGGGCCAAGCAATAGCGTCACAGTGCCGGGGTTTTGCCCCAGCCATTGACCCCAAGTTTGCGTCATCATGCAAGCACCCAGCGCGCCTGTATTGTCAACATAGGCGACCGCAACGCCAATCAGGCGAGAGATGATCGTGTCATCGTCATTATGCTCGACACGCAATTGCGACTTGGCTTCGGCCAACGATATAGGCTGCGCCAACGGTGGCGTGACCAGTTCAAGTGCGTGCTGTGCGGTCAGTGTCATTTTTTGGTCGCTTTGCTTTTAACGACTTTTTTCACCGCGCGTTCAATCTTCGTGGCGTTAATTACTGGCTCGGCAATGCCAGCCTCAATATATCGTTTACCTTCAGCATCGGTGACTTCGATTTCATCGCCAAAGTTATGCGAAAAATCGGCACCCGCCATGCTGGTCAACATTCTAATTTTCATTTTGAAAAACCTTCCAAAAAAGGGAATGGGCAGGGCCATGATAGCCCCGCCCGATATCAGTTAAGCAGTGATCATGTGCTTGATTGCGGCGGTGTTAACCAAGCAACCATCAAAGCGGATATAGCCAAGAATGCCAAAGTCAGGCGCAAAACGCTCACGCGCGACATAGATCGAAGGCGCGCCAACTTTGCGAACATAAAATTTTGACATATCGCCAAAGATCATGACCTTTTTGGCAGTCGCCAAGCTGTCCATCGCTTGGTTAATGACAACATTGTAGCCGAGTAAGCTGTTAGGCACCCCAGCTTGGAAGTTTCCCATTTGCCACAGGTAATTCCCGTTGCCATCTTTCAACTTGCGAACAGCCGACAAAGTGCTGTCGTTCATCATGATGGCAGTGTTGGGCGAGGCTCGATATGATGGATCAACCGAGTGGATCAAATCAAGGATTTCGTCACCAGTTACAGCCGCAGTCGCCGCCGCAGTTTTGCCGAGTGTCGATGCGGTCACAATACCTTCGACCGCGCTTGAACCAGAACCAGTGGTCAAGGCTGTGTTAGCAGTCCGACCCATGCGCTCACCAAGCAATTCGCCAAGCAGGCTTTCCATGTTTAACACACTGTCAGTGTTCAACTCCGCAGACCAGCGCAGCCATTCGGTGTCAAATGCGTATGCGCTAAGAGTTTTCTGCGCAAATGTTGCATCTTTGCCGCCGTCATCCGTTGGCTGTGTGCCTTCAGTATGGGCAGTTGTTGTGACTGCAGTGTCATCGATGGTCGGAATATTGAACGTGTTTCCAGCCGCTGTGTTGATAGTAGTGAACAAAGCGTCGTCATACATTGGACCACTGGCAAGCATTGCCTTTTCAATATACCCAGCAAGTTCAACAGGAACAGTGAAACCACCCGCCGAGTTTGTGCCGGCAGTTTGAACGCGGTTTTCTGTTTCCAAAACTGAGCGCGCTTCAAGGCTCATATTGGCAACACCACCGCTTGCGATCATTTCGCAGAATGCAGAGCGGTAAGAAATTGAAACGCCGTTATCAACCGCAGGCGCGCTGCGATCTTCGAATTGTGGGCGCTTGGAGTAGTCAATTTCTTCTGATTTGGCGATTGCCGCGTCAGCTTTTTCCATGCGCTCGGCACGTTGACCAAGCTGATCATGATCGGCCATCATGGCGTCAAATTCACGCTCAATTTCAGCGGCACGATCTTCTGG
>Ga0209634_1001346_pt1 | contig 18001 bp, 10 predicted proteins | sample LinPmetageLP40_FD_184043 | JGI IMG/M metagenome (GOLD analysis project Ga0209634, IMG submission 184043) | Marine viral communities from the Pacific Ocean - LP-40 (SPAdes) (version 2) | ecosystem: Environmental > Aquatic > Marine > Oceanic | place: Pacific Ocean | collected 2010-08-26 | reverse complement strand
TAGCACTAATATCAGTAACTATATCTAACTTATTACCACTTATATTACCAACTATATCTAACTTATTACCACTTATATCACCTCCAATAAATAAATTATTAGCACTAATATCAGTAACTATATCTAACTTATTACCACTTATATCCCCATTTACAACTAAATTACTATTGAATATATGAGAATTATTACTAATATATTTTAAATTATTTCCTGTATCCATAGAAATAGAACCGCTAATATCACTATAATTATTATCTATCTCTAATTTAGATAACCTTAATATTCCTGGTTTTATACTTAAATTACCTGTTGAACCACCTGATATATCATTGCCTAATCCAAGTATAAATTTTTTATCACTTTCTTTAAAACCAATAAAAGCATTACTAATATCAATTTCACCTCCTCTTTTAATAATAAGTCCAGAATCATAATTATTTATTAATCCAGTATGATCATCACCTCTATTTCTTGCTAATTCAATTAATGTATCTTCTATACTTATATTACTAGTATCAATATTAAATACTTGACCAACAATATTTATATCACCGTTTATATCTAAATCTCCTTCTATTTTTACATCTCCAGATATATCTAATTTTTTTATTGTATTAATACTAGTTACTTCACCAATTATAACATTTCCATTACTATATGAAATATTATTATCAGGATCTTTACTCCAAAAACTAGATTGGAATATATCTCCATCTTTATATAAATTACCTGAATCAATGTTAATATCTCCACTAACATCCAATGTATACTTAGGCAGTTTACCAATTCCTAAACTACCGGATAAATCTACAATTACTTTTCTATGAGTTCCATTAATATCTAATAAACTAGATGGATAAGTTATTCCTGAACCAATACGAACTCTACCATCATGAATTATTAAGTCACCTGAAATATCTACATTTCCACTTATATCTACTTTTTGTAATGTTGTAGTTCCAATAACATCTAAATCTTGATTAATAGTAACACCACTAGCGTGTAAATGACCACTTATATCAGTTTTTTGTCTTAATAATGTGTCACCATTTACATCTAACTTTGTAGTTGGAACTGTGATTCCTATACCAACATTACCATTAAAATAAATTTCATTACTATTAACAGTTGTCCATTGACTACTTTCTACATCGCTAGTTAATGATTTCCATGTTGATGTTCCATCTATATTTCCTTCTAAATCATTTGTAACTGGATTCCATCTAATAGAACCTGAAGCATCAATATTTGAACCACTATTATCAGTATTATTATAACCAATTGTTAATGTTTTATTTATAAAAATATTACCAGAACTATCATTATATAATACATCTTGAGTATCTTTTTTAATTAATAAATTATTAGATTCTAAGTTATTTACATTAATATCATTAAAACAACCAAATTCTGCCATTTAATTTATTACTTTATATAATTTAATATTTATTAAATCAATAAAATAATTCAAAAAATAAATATATAATAAATTTATTATAAAGTATATGCTAATCCACCCATTCCATCCATTATTCTAAGTAAATTATACGAGAATCCAAATATTAATATATCCATATTTGGATTTGGATTATATAATTTTAATTGTACTGATTTTAATTTAGAAACATTACAAATTCCAGATGGTTGGTGTTCTTCTGGTTTTAATGCAAATGAATAACTATATATATATTTATTTGGAATCTTAGTATGATATTGATAAGGTTGTATTGTTCTAAAATAACTAGCATTTCTTTTATCAAATCTAGAACTTCCATTTATAAATAATTCTACATCTGAAAAAGATTCATATTGTTTATTACCAAATAAATATTCAATATTGCTAGAATTATCAGTCATATAATTAAAATAATCATTATTTTGTGTAATTGATTTATAAGTATTTTTGTAAGCATTACATTTAGTAGATGTGCTTAATTCATTTGTAGAATTTTCAGTACCTGCAACTTTTTTTCTAGTAACCCATATAATTTCTTTAATTATATTATTAAAATTTATTTCATTATTTTCAACCAATGTATGATTTCCATTAAATTGTACTTGTTCTATTAAATATTGATGTTTTTTTGATGCAAAATCTTTTCTTTCTTTTGAATCTAAAAATATATAATTTACATATAATTTAGGTTGTTTTGAATAACTAATACTAATTGTTCCTGAAGTATGGTCAGTATTTATTAATTTATGTGGATTTCTAAATAAAAAATTCATACTTACTGTTACTCTTTGTAATGCAATTAATGGTAATGCTAGACCAGGATTTCTACAAAACCAAAATTGTAAAGGAACATAACATTTTAATTTAGTAGTACCATTATTTGATTTTAAATATGCATATTTTGCCTGATGTTTATTTACTAATATATCTTGTTTATTATTATTAGTAGTTAATTCATCCCATATATCAAACCATTCACCATAATGTTTATCAATTTCCTCATTATTGAGTAATAAAGTAACATGTTTAATTATAGCATAACCAGTTGAATTTGTAAAATTTATATATTTACCACCTGATAATAAATCTGTAGTTAATTCTAATTCAAACTCTAAATATACATCATTTACTAAATCTCCAGATTTATGAATAATAACAGATACATTTGTATCACTATTATCATTAATAGAAGTATTGAATACACATGGGATACTTTCCATAGCAAAATTTGTATGTCTATAATAAACATCTTTAAAGAATGAAGTTTGTGGATTGCCTGTGATATATTTATTTGCCTTACCAGTAGCAATTACTTGCATTATACCTCCACCCATTATTAATTAATTAATTTATAATAATTTATATTAATGAATAGATATATTTATTTATAAATAATATTACTAAATATTTTAAATTAAAAACTAATGTAATATATATTATTATTGAACTTAATTTATATATATTATATAATACTACTGAGTTTGCTATATAATATCTATCAATTATCTTATCAGGATTATTCTTTTTTACATATAAAAAAGTTAATAATGCTACAATAAAAAATATTATACTTTCTAATAATTCTTTTTTCATATTTAATTAAATAAATTTAATATTTTATAAATTATACTATCTTATAAATTATACTATCTTATAAATTATACTATTTTTAATGATATTTCTTTTGTATCCTTAGTTTCTATATTTATTGGTACATCAAAATTAAATGATAATGCTTCTTCTGTACATAATCCACTATCTATATTTATATCTTCTTGTTCCTTAATATCATTTATATTCATTAATTTCTCTTGATCTATTAATATTTCTGTATCACCTGTTCCACATGGTGGTATTTGTCCTAACATTATATTAGCACTAACTCCATTAATTCTATCATATTCACCAAATACTCCTGCTTTAATCAACATATCAGATGTTTCTTCAAATGAACATTTCGCAAATGGACCTATATCACTTCTATTTATTCCATGTCTATCAATTGATAATAGAGTTCCTTTATTTGTCATTGTATCAACTAATAATGATATGTGTCTGTAATTTACACCTTCTTCTTTAAGAATCTCGTTAATTTCATCTAATAATACTTGTCTTGTTACTTCAATACCAAATATTTCATATACTTCATTTATATCATTAGATATTGTTAATGTAGAGTCTACCTCTGGATGTGATAATATATCTAATAAATTATTACCATTAGTTACAATATAATATTTATCACTTGTTTTTTTGAATTTTCTTTCAGTTATATCATATGACATTGATTTATCTTCTAATAAAATAACTTTTTTAACATTATTAATTCCTTTAATTATAATATTTTCTAATATATTTTGTTCTAATGCTTTTAATTCTGTAATCATATCATTAATATCTAATTTACTATCATCATTCTCAATTAATCGTATTCTAAATACTAATTTATCAGCATTATCATCACTAAAATAACATTCAATATGTTCATCATATTTTTTACTAATTGTATGATGAATAATATTCATTGTAATTCCCAAATCATACATCTTAACATTATCAAATACAAATCTTAATAACCAAGGAGAACTATTTGTACAATTATCTTCTTCATATTGTTTATATATTTTTATAAATTCTTTATCATTATCAAGCGTAGTCTCAACATCACTTGGATCATAGTATATAGATGATGATTTTATTATATCTTTTATATAAGTAGTTTCTAATGAATTTTTAATATCTTTACATTTTTTCTTATCTTTATTAACATTTTCATTTATATAAACTTTTGTTGAGGGACCTTTAATATTCTTACTTAATCTTAATAGTTCTTTAATCCTTGGAACACCACGCACGGTTTGTGATGCTGCACTGATGCCGGCAGAATGGAAGGTATCTCTTAAAGCACTGCCATAATAATCAGTGAAATTCTTAGTTATATCAGTGGTAAAATCATATACATAAGGATGTTCACTTTCAAATTCTTCTATTTTTATAATCCTATCATACCAAATATCTTCATTTTCTATATCCTCAATAACTTTAATATCTTGTTCATTACTTAAACTAGTTTTAATTTTTTGTAAATCATTCCTTTTTATATTTTTAGTACTACTTGATAATACGACATTTGGTATCATATTTAATCTTCCATATTTTTCATTTGAATTATATGATTTTAATTTTTCATTTTTGTATTTTATTGTTAAATTAAATGTATCTCTAAATATTTGTTTTCCTTCACAATTAATATATAAATTATAAGGTAATTTAGCATTATAACCATTTTTAATGGATATTTCTTGTGATTTCTTATATGGTTTCACTGATGACTGTATATTAAATCTTAATAAAACTACTTGAATACCTTCTATTAATTCTTTACTAACTGATGTTGCCATAATTTCAGATTTACCAATTGTTCCATCTCCTGAAAAATAACCATTAATTAACCCTTTTAAAAATTCATCAGGTGCTTGTAAAAACATTGATGGGAAGATTTTATTAGAAGAACCTGTTCCAATTGATTTCAATAAAATCTGTGCCAATAATAGACTATGTAATCTGAGAGTTTTTGTATATCCATTATTTTTCATTTTTCCATTATTATCATCAATATGATAATTTATTGAATATTTATTACAAAATTTATCTATTTTCTCATTAAAATCATTATCTAAATTTGCAATTAATATATGATGTTTAGTACAACAACCTTCTGCCATATATGCACCTATAAAAAATCCAAATAATTCATCTAATTCAAATTGTTCTGGTATATGAGCAGGTTGTAATGTTACTTTACAAGGATATATACAATTCTCTTTTTCTTCAAACTTTCTTTTGGGTTTCCCATCTGTTCTATTTGAACCTCTATATGCTTCTATAAAACCATCCCCTCGTGAATATGGTAATTCAAATATATTTCCTTTATTTGGTTTCCACCATGAAGATTTAATATGTTTTTTGGCATCATATAATTCTAATGCTTTCTTAACTTCACTTGTATATAAATATTCATTTTTAGGTAAATATTCTGTTATATCCCATTTATTTATTAAATTATCTTCATTAACTTTAAGAATATTTGATATTGGTATATAATCACCTATTTTTAATTCATCACCAGTTACACCTACTATTTTATTATTAATTCTTTTCATAAAACCTTTTGCTTTTGTAGCAATTAAGATTCTATTAGAATGAGTAGTTACTTTTAATAATGTTGATGAACCATCTTTATTTATTACAGGATGTTTTGTTACTGCTTTAACATTATCCCAAATAATTTTACCATCTTCTGTTGGAGCAAGTACTTTTACTTTATCATCTATAATATATTCTAGAGTAGTATCATTTGGATGATTCTCTATATTATCTTCATTTGCATTCTTAATTCTTTTATCAATATATTCGCCAATTTTAACTTTTTTAAATTTACCATTTATATCTAATAATATAGGAGTATTATATTCTACACTATTCAGTGTGAGTTGTGTACATGGTTCTCCTATTGATTGAGCAGCAACTACTCCAACCATTTCACTAGGATGTGCAATTGCTTCCATAAATTTAATTCTTATTTGATTGATAACATATTCAAATGATAATTTATTTAATCTATGATGTACTATAATTTGTTTTGGAGATAACTGTATTTTTAATAAAATATTTAATAATTTATTACCTTTATTATTTTCATTCAATATCAATGTTTCACTTAATTCATTAATTTTATTAATAATATATATTGGTGTCAAATCTGTTTGTGTCTTTTTTTTATGATATAAATTTACTGCATTGTTAATTATTCTTCTTATTGAAATTGGATATAATATAGATGTTTCGTATTGATTTTTAAATAACTTTGTAATTAAATAATCTCTATCATCTAATATTTCTTTATATAAATCATAGCATTTATTTTCCCAACTTAAATCATTCATTAAGTTATTAAAAATTGATTTCTTAAACAGATTTTTTACACAATCATCTGCTCTAAATAAATATGCTCTTTCTAATTCATTAATATCCATTTCCAGAAATTTTAAACTTTGATTTTCTAATTTTGTTGCATTCATACCATCTTCGCCGTATAGAAACTGAACAATTGCACCAGTTGCATTTCTAACTGTTAAGTCATAATTTATTTTACAATCTTCCATTCCTTTTATCAATTGTCTTTGAATATACCCTGTTTCCGAGGTGTCATATACTTGTAATCCATTTGATAAACCAAAATTCTTAGTAGCAGGAATAGTTAAATCATATACTTTTGGATATTCCTTAGAACTAATTTTTTCAATTGATATAATTTCATCTAAAATAGTATCTTTTTTAACTTCATATATTTTTTCATATTTTAATATAGTTTCTGAATTTAATAAATTATTAAGTTTTTCAAATTTATCTGGATGTGATAATTTTATAATTTTAGAAAATTTTAAAGCAAACTTAGATCGTATTGCTAATCTATTTATTGGAGCAATATCAGTTGTTCCAAAATTATTACTTTTTAATTTTGAAAATGTAATTTTAGAAAAAATACCAAATCTTGTTAATAACATACTAATACCTTCTATTAATTCATATGAAGCAGATGATAACTCAATTGAATTTTTAGTTATATGTCCATCACCTGAAAAATAACCATCTAATAATCCAATTATAAATTCATCAGGTGCTAAATAAAATTCAGATGGAATAAATTTATTTCTTGATGTTTTACCAACAAATTTACTCAAAAATTTTGCTAATACAACAGAATAACCTTGAATTGTAGTAGATGTAGTATTTTTAATATTTTTTGTATAAATTTTATTTACTATTGAACGTTTATCAAACCATTTTTTAATAATTGCTAATATTTCTGGATTATTATTACATATCATTACTTTACCACTAGTAATATGAGAATTACCTTCTGCTAAATAAATACCTAAAAATACTCCATTTTCTCTATTTAATTCTAATTTATCTTCAATCTTTGCTTCACTCCTTACTCCTCTATATGGATAGATATAATTATCCTTTATTATATCTATATTTGACCTTTTTTCAACTCTTAATAATGAATGAGCATGATTATATGGTAAAATAAATTCTTTTCCATTATTATTACTCCACCAAAATGTTGGTAATATTCTATCTTTATCAATTATTAATTTCATAGCAATATTAAAATCTGTTCCATAAATATATTCATCTTTTGGTAAATAATTTTCCATATTAATGTAATTAATTTGTTTCACGTTTTTATTTGATAAATTATACGATATAGGAACATAATCTCCAATATTTACATCAGTTGTTAATGTTGGTTCATATTCTTCTATATCTGAATTCCATATTAATAATGATTTAGATTCAACTACTTTTACGCTTCTACCTGCTTTTGTTTTAATTATATATATTAATTCACTTGGGTCATGTCTAGTTATTTTTGTAATCTTTTCCCAACTCATATTACCTATATTATCAGTAGTTGGAATTACTACTTTTAAATTATCATTATTTTCTATATCTAATAATTCCATATTTGCTTCTTTTTCATCATAATATTTTATATCTTTTTTATTAATTTCCAAATGATTATCTATCCAATCACCAATATTAACTTTCTTAGGAATATCATTTTCTATAATTATAATTGGTGTATCACCTGTTATACTTTTTACAGCGGTATCAATTAAACCTTCACGACCACCCATCGCGTGAAAGTAAAATTCTTGGGGTGTTAATCCATTAATAAATGAATTCTCAACAAAACCTCTACTTTCTGGTCCATCATCATATTTAGTATAATGAGGTAAAGTTCTATCATTATAACTATCTGTAATTCTTCTACCATCTACATTTTGCTGTCCTAGACTTGAAATCATTTGTGCCATATTAACAGGATTACCTTTTGATTTAGATTTAATCATATTTACCATTCTATTTTCATCAGTAATATTTTTAAGAGCAATTTTACCAACTTTTCCAATAGAATTATTAAGTAAATTATTAACTTCATTCTCAAAGTTTTGCTTATTACTTTCAAATGATTTATTCTCAAATTTATTTTGATGGATGTCTTTCATTATTTTATAGACTTTAGTTTTCATATCATCAATTTCTTTTTCCATTTCATCATTAATTTTTTGAGTAACAATTAAATCTGATACACCAACACTAAATCCATTATACACTAACCAATCACAAATTAATTTTTGGGTATTATCAAATAAATATCTTGCTTCATCTTGTCCATTATCATTAAATAAAATATGAACTAATCCATTAGTTCTATCTTGATATATTTTTTTATCAAAAACACCTTGTTTTATTTTACCATTCTCTATAATTATAAAATTTTGTTTATCATTTTTATTTTTATCACTATCATATTGATTATTCCCATTTTTTAAATTGACATTACTTGGGATTATTTCAGATAATAGGTCTTTTCCTGACCATTTATTATCATTATTTGGTTCTGGTATATTACCAATAAATTTACTATTAGTCATTAGTAAATTAAATAGTTGTTTCTGATTAATTTCAACATTATCCTTTGTTAGTCTATATATTCCTAATGTTACATCTTGGACAATTGATATAATTGGTTTGCTTTCACGAGGACTTACTATTTGACTTGTTACATTTGACAACATTTTAAGTTCATTTTCAGTCTGTACAGATTGTGGTAAATGTAAATTCATCTCATCACCATCATAATCCGCATTATAACTAGGTGTTACAGCAGGATTTAAACGAAATGTATCATATGGCATAACTTTAACTTTGTGAGACATCATAGACATCTTATGTAATGATGGTTGTCTATTAAATAATACAAAATCACCATTCATAACATGTCTATCTACTATATCACCATCTTCAAATGATAATTTATCGAAATCCATATCTTTTAATCTAATAGTTCTCATATTTTCATTTGCTTTACGGAGATATTTTGCACCTGGATATTTATCAGGACCATTTTTAACTAATTCAATTAGTCTTTCTCTATTATATTTATTAAGTTTTTCTGGATATGTTAAATTCATTGCTATTTTAATTGGAACGCCTAATTCATTAATTGAAATACACGGATCAGGTGTAATTACACTTCTTGCTGAAAAATCAACTCTCTTCCCCATTAAGTTGCCTCTAATTCTACCTTCTTTTGATTTTAGTCTTTCGGTAAGAGACCTTAATGGACGCCCAGTTCTCTGTTTAGCTTGTGCTATACCTGGTATTTTATTGTCAATAAAGGTTGATAAATGATATTGTAATAGTATAGTCCAGTATTCAAGTTGTTCAGTTGTTGCAATACCTTTACTAATCTTTGCTTTAAGAGTATTATTAGTCTTTACCATATCACAAAGTTTATGTGTTAAATCATCATGACATCTTTGTCCAGTATCATTTCTAACAGATGGTCTAACAGTTGGAGGAGGAAATGGAAAAACAGTACAAATTAAATTTTCAGGTCTATTTATTTTTTGGGGGAATCCTAATATATCAGAATCTTCATCAGTAATTCTGCTTAAAATTTTTAAAACATCTTCTGCAAGATATATTTTTTTATTATCTTCTTCAAGATCTTTCCATTCTAATATAATTTTACCTATATTATCTTTGGATATTTTATCAGGTTGTCTTGCTCCACAACCTATATCATTATTTGAACCACACCATTTAATTTTATTTTTTGAACATATTCTATAGATTGCATCAAACTTTTTCTGTCTTGATATTTTTTTATTCATAATTTTTTGTAACTCTGGTTGTTCTTTATCAAGCAATAATTTAGAACATTTAAAACATACACATTTCATTAATTTTTTTACAATATCAAAAAATTGAATATAAAATAAAGGTTTTGCTAATTCTATATGTCCAAAATGTCCTGGACAGAATTTATTTTTTTGCTCGCATGTTGGACATATTTTATTATGATCTACAACTCCCATTCTAGGATCAAATAAACCACCATGAACTGGTTCAACACCAGCATATGTATCTGTTGTTAATATTTCAGCAACTGATCTGTTCCTAATATCATCTGCACTCATAATTGAAAATTGTATACCATTTATTGTATCTACATCTTGTTCATAAGATAATTCTTTATAGATTGACATTTTATTTAACTAATAATTTATTTTAATTAATTTATAAATATATTTTTCAATTTTTTTTAAATTAATAATATTATATAAAATATTTTTATATAATTTTGAAAAAATGAAGTTAAAGTGTTTTTAAAATTATTTAAACAATTTTTAATTTTATACAGTTGCAGTACTTATTGGTATTGCTACTAAACCAGCATATCCAGCACTAGCACCATTATTTGCACCATTATGAGAATTCTTCAATTTCATTATTTCATATGATAATCCCGCCATTAATGTGAAAAGACCATCTTCTGAATATCTATATGATGCAGTATTTTCAAAAATCGCTGGTTTTAATGCACCATCCACTAAACGATTACGTGCTTTATGAGTAGAAATTGATGATTCATGTGTAGCAGCTCCTACTGAATTTGTCAATGTAACAGTTGGATCATCATCTGGTTCAATTGCTAAATCTTTAATTAAATTTTTTTCATTAGTTTTAATTGTTGCTTTAATTGATGATAAATCACTTATCATTTGATTAATTAATTGATATAATCCAATATTATCAAATGGTATTGCTCCAGATGTAGCTGCTGAAAATGTAGTTGATGTTCCATCAATTGTACCTGTCATATTTAAATTCTCAATAGTTGCTGTAACATTCACAATTGTTGCCATATTTTATTTTAATATTAATCAAGAATTTTTTTTTAAATATATTTATAAATAAATCTTATAATTTAATTTATAAATTTTTTTTTTTATTTAAATAAATATGAAAAAGGATAAAAAAAAACATAATACTAGAAGTAAAACTAATGTTAATATTTGTAAAATTAATAAAGGTAATAATGATGATGACGATATAGAAAGTATAGCTAGTGATAATAATAGTACTATTATAGAAAATAAGAAACAAAAAAAAGAAAATAAAGAAAATAATGAATATAATGAGGATAATGAAGATAATAAAGGCAATGAAGATAATGAAGGCAATGAAGATAATAAAGGCAATGAAGATAATGAAGGCAATGAAGATAATTTAAAAAGAAAATTTACAGAGATGTTAGATAATAATACTATAATTATACTAAATAATAATAATAAGAAATTTAAGTCATTATCATTATTAGATAAAAATAATGATGAAGAATATGAAGAGTATGATGATGATTATGAAGAAACCCATGAAAAAATAAAAAAAAATAGAAAGTATATTGATAAAAATCCTAATTTTTCTAATTATAAAGATGAAGAAATGGAATATTTTTTAAAGCAAAGTGTTAGAAATAAAAATAAAATTATTAAGTTTGAAAAGAAAACTAATGAATTAAATAAAGAACAAGTCCCACTTCGTTTCAAAATAATTAATTCTGATATTGACGATACTATTAAAGCAGTTGCTCTAAAAAAATTAAATCATCTTAGTTCTATGAATGAAAGAAGTGGTGAGTATTTTAAAATTCTTAATTATGTTGAAAATTTATGTAAAATTCCTTGTGGAATCTATAAAAAACTAAAAATCCCTAAGGATAAATCTTTAATTAGCAACTTTTTACTTAAATCTCATAAAATTCTTGATCAAAATGTTTATGGACATGACAAATCTAAAGAACAAATTATTCGTATTATAGGTCAATGGATTAGTAATCCAGAATTAAAAGGTAATGTTATTGGTATTCATGGTAGTCCTGGTTGTGGTAAAACTAGACTTATTAAGGAAGGATTATGTAAAGCACTTAATTTACCATTTGTATTTATTCCACTTGGAGGAATAAATGATAGTTCTTATTTAACTGGACATTCTTTTACTTATGAAGGTGCTATTCATGGTAAAATTGTTGATTCCCTCATGAAAACTCAATGCATGAATCCAATAATATATTTTGACGAATTAGATAAAATAAGTAATTCAACAAGAGGAGAAGAAATAATTAATACTCTAATACATCTAACAGATAGCACCCAAAATGATGCTTTTTTTGATAAGTATTTTTACGACATACCACTTAATTTATCAAAAGCACTTATTATTTTTACTTATAATAATGATTATATGATTAATCCTATTTTAAGAGATAGAATGATTAGAATTAATACTGAACCATATAAAAATAAAGATAAAATAAATATTGCTAATCAATTTTTAATACCTGAATTATGCAATGATTTTAATTTTAAACATACTGATTTAATATTTACTGAAGATATTATTAATTATATAATAAATAGAACAGAAAATGAAAATGGTGTAAGAAATTTAAAAAGATCAATTGAATGTATTATAAGTAATTTAAATTTATTCAGGTTAATGAATAATAAAATAGAAAATAAATGTTTATCTATATCAAATCTAAATATTGATTTTAAAGTACCATTTATAATAAATAATAAAGTAGTTGACTATTTAATTAAAAAAACAATAACAGATTCAATAACACATATTTATACCTAACTTATATAGTTAATTCATACACTTAAATTATATACTGTCCATTTGGATTTTGTAAGGGAACGACTGTTACTAATCCAGTATCTATATATGAATCTTCAACTAATAAATGAGTAAATTTATCTCTACTAAAATCTTCCTTTTTACCACCATCATAAGGTATAGCATATCTATTACTTAATAACCAATCACTTATATTTTCTCTTTTATAATATATTTCTGCTAAATATCTTCCATATTTATCAGTTTTTAATATCTCTATTTTTACCATTTTATTCATTATTTTTTCTGATAATAAATCCCGTACTCTTAAACCACATAATTTCTCATCACTATTTGTAGTCTTTATTTCTGGACAATCTATTCTATTTAATCTTATTGAAAATTTATATATATCTCTATTTTTTAATAATGGTACTGTTGCAGCAATTGTTATAGTATCACCATCATATACTCTAATTACTCTACCTTTTTTAATTGGAGGATAAAAATAATTTAATTCTTTAAAGTTTAAATTTTTTGGAATTTTATTAAATAATCTTTTAATTATATTATCACAACCCCTTATACAATACATTATAAATATTATAATATAAATTATAAAAAATATCAAGTTTTAAATGCAAATAAATATAAATATATAAATAAATATATAAAATAATTTTTAAATTATTTTTTGATATGGTTGGAATTTTAAACTTCCATCAGGGTTTGATGGATATACTCCATCACCTCTTGAAGCAACTAAATTATTCTGTTCTATATCATTACATACACATCCAGTATCACATGAATATCCGGTACCTTTACCAGAACTTGGTTCACAGCATTCTGGTTTGCAATCATTATATTTAAATAAAAATAGACTCTTTTTGTCTCCCTTAACATTTGGTGCATTTTCTTGTGTATTATTATAAGATGCTGATGCTTCACCATAACCAGTAGGAGTTCCAAATAGTGTGTCTACATCCTTATTACCGAAACCTTTTAGTATTTGTTCATTTCTATTTGTATTATTCATAGGACAAGGCTTACATGATTCTTTTTTAACAGTATTAACAGTATTATCAGCATCAACTTTCTTTGTATTTTTCTTTTCATCTCCAAATTTTTCCTTATTAAGATTTGTTAAAGGAGCATATGAAGCAGAACTACCACTACCGTAAGCAAATTTCTCAATAGTTACAATTTTATTAACTTTTTTAATTAGATATAATGATGTAAATGCAATTACTGCTGTAAGTAATAAATTAAATAAAAACATTTTTTTAGCGTTTTCCATTTTATTAAATATAATATTATTTTTGAAATTTATTAATATTAATTAAATACAAATTTTAATTAAGTACAAATTTTAATTAAGTACAAATTTTAATTAAGTACAAATTTTAATTAAATACAAATTTTAATTAAATAATATATGTATTTTTAAACATTACAATTGTTAAAATTTTAATTTTATTATTTTGAATTATTCTTGATCTATTACTACTTACTGATTCTTTTTTATCATTAATTTCTTTATTTAGTTTTCTTGCTAATTTAAGTTTTGAACTAGTAGTATCTAAGTTTTTAACAATTAATATTGAAGTTTCCTTATTAACAGTATTTTTTATATTTCCACCATTATTTTCAATAAATTCCTCTAATTCTTTATCTCTAACCCCAGAAAATACGATATTTAGATTATCTAATTTGTTTTCAGAATTTCTTTTTACTATTTTTTTCTTAAAATTACAATCTAATTTATTTGTTTTTAAGAATCTAATAAAATCATCTAAATTATTAACAAATTTTTCAGCAGTTTTCATTTCAATTCCTTTAATATTAATTAATTCATCAATAGTTGGTTCATTTTCAATAAAATCTCTATCTAATTCTTTATATATTAATTTAAATGTTTTTTCACCAAAACCTCTCCCAAAACTATTTGATGCAACCATTAATTTAATACAATCAATATCTTTCATTGATTTTTTTATTGATTCTAAGATATTATCAGCAGTTTTTTCTTTTATACCATCTATTTCTAATAATTCTTTTATTGATACATTAAGAAATTTATAAATTGTATCAATACCTCCATTGAATAATTTTTTAACTAAACCTCCACTAATTCTATCAAATTTAATTTTAGTTACAAAATTTTCTAATTCTTTTATATTTTTTTCTTTTAATATATCTTTTCTAATTTCAGAATTATCTAAAATTATTTCTACGTTAGTTTTATTCCATTTATATTTATAATCTGGCATACTTGGTTCACCTGATTCACTCTCAGTTAATACTTTTTCTATGTGAGGAATTACATCACCTCTCCTTACAATTACTAATTTACTACCTGGACCAATCTTATTTTCTTTTATAAACTTCGCATTTATACCTGTTGCTTTTTCAATACTAACACCATTTATTTCAACTGGATCAAAAATTACTACTGGTTGAATATATTTATCCTTTGTAATATTCCATTGAACTTTTAATACCATAATTTCTGCACTTTTTAAAGTTAATATATTCTTAAAAGCAAATGAATATTTTGGATTACCACTTGTATTTCTTTTATGAACTTTATTTTGTGTAACTATAATACCATCTATATCATAATCAGAATCTTTTCTTCTATCTTCTAATATTTTAGATAAAATTGTATTATTTATCTCTTTAAGTTTCTTATGATAAGACATAATAAAACCAAACTCTTTAAGTTTTTTAAATTGTTTACTTGGTTCCATTGCTGGTAAGATATATTCATATGTTACAAAGTCAATTATTTTAGCAATTTTTAAATTTGGTTTTTTAGAATTAAAAACTCCAGCAACAATATTGCGAGTATTTTTTATATCACCTTCTTCTTTCAATTTATTAAATTTATCCTTTGTTATAATAAATTCTCCACGAACTGCTATTTCATCTTTAATATCAATTTCAGGTATTCCATTTATAAATGATTTTAAATGTGTGACTTCTTGACCTTCTTCTCCATTACCACGTGTAAATAGTCTGATTTCATTATCATCTACTGATTTATATAGTAATCCTGATATACCATCTAATTTATCAGATATAATATATCCTTTATCACTTGGATATTTTTTTAACCAATTATTAAGAACTTTATCATCATTTTTAATTTTATTCATAGAACCCATAAAATATGGTAATTTAACTTTTCTAATATTTGAAATACCAATTTCTTTTAATATTGGATGATTTGGATTTCTACTTTGTAATTCTTCTTTAACATAATCATACATTTCGTCTGTTAATAATGATTTACCATCAATATAATATGAATAATTTAGATTCTGTATTAGTTTAACAAGTAATGATTCTGATAATTTAGATAAATATTTTTTAGGATTACTCTTTAAATTTTCTAATTCTTTTTTAGGAATCATTTTTAATTTAATATCATTTATTAAATATTTATCATTTATTAAATATTTATCATTTATTAAATATTTATCTTTTACTAAATTATTTTTAAAAATAATTTCTTTTGATTTTTTCATATTAAATATGATAAATTTAAAAATTAATTTAAATATTTGGTTAATAAATTATATATTCAAATTTTTATATATATTTAAAATGACGGAAATTATTAAGAATAATGAAATTATAAATTTAAATAATAATTTAAATAATAATTATAATACTTCAAATTATAATAATAATATAACAAATGAAAAATATTATATAGATAATTGTCATTCATATATAATAAATGTGTTATTGTCTTTGGATAATTATATAATATACGATAATATAAATAATGATAATACTATAATTAAATGTATATTTCGTTATAATTTAATTAAATTTATAAATATATTATTATCTATATTATACAAGGAATATAATATAAAATTTTATTATCCATATAATACATTAACAATAATAACTATTTGTTTTAATAATAAAATTTATCAAACTATATATTTATACAATATTACAATTAATAATTATATGTTAAAATTTACAGAATGCTCATTTGATTGTAATTTATTATTACAAAAATTTAATGGGAATATTATTATGAAACATAGAAATGAACCAAATAACTATTTATTAAAATATAATGATATTGCTTATAGAAAACATTATAAAAGATTTTGCTATATTTATCCAGATTTTAATGATATTATAAATATAGATTTAATTAGTTATAAATTTAATAAATTGAATAAATTAATATATGCTAAAAAATTAATTAATTTAGGATGGATAATGGATGAATATATATGTAAAAATAATAGTTGGACTATTAATTATTGGTTAAATTATAAAGTATATTTAAATTTAATTAAATTCAAAAATTGTAATAAAATAACTGATACATGTTATTATTGTAATAAAAAATTTATAGATAATGATATTGTATTTAATAATAATGATAATTATTCACATTATAAATGTATTTTTACAAGATTATGTAATTAAACAAAACATAAATTACATAAATATTTTTGTTGTGATTCACTAAATTTACCAGGGCATCTTAAATGATATTCATAGAATAAACAATTATATCCTTGACATTTATTTATTTTACTATATTCAGATAGTAAATTTTGTATATAATTAATTATATCATTAATATATATTTTTAATTCTAATATATATTGACTTAGTTCTATTAGGTAACAATTTAACCTTTTATAATTTTGATTTACTAATATAATATTACTTTTAATTGTTGTATTCTTTATATTCTTTGTATTTTTTGTATTCTTTATATTCTTTGTATTTTTTGTATTCTTTATATTCTTTGTATTCTTTGTATTCTTTGTATTCTTTGTATTCTTTATATTCTTTGTATTCTTTATATTCTTTGTATTCTTTTTCTTTGTATTTTTTTTAATAAATTTCTTCGGATTTTTAAATTTACCCATATTAATTAAATAATAAAAATATCTAGAAGTTTCAAAATTTTATTAAATTAAAATTTTTAATTTAAATAATTATATATATTTT
>Ga0209634_1001340_pt1 | contig 18051 bp, 16 predicted proteins | sample LinPmetageLP40_FD_184043 | JGI IMG/M metagenome (GOLD analysis project Ga0209634, IMG submission 184043) | Marine viral communities from the Pacific Ocean - LP-40 (SPAdes) (version 2) | ecosystem: Environmental > Aquatic > Marine > Oceanic | place: Pacific Ocean | collected 2010-08-26 | reverse complement strand
TGTTGTTGTTAGAACAAAGTGTGTTACCACCTGAGTCTGTTGGATTAACAATAACACCAATTTGTCTGAAATCATTATCTGTTGGGAAGTCACCACTACCTTCTGAATACTCAAGTCTTGAGTTTAGAATAATGTAGTTACCACCAAGTTCTTCTATTGCATCAGCACCATGACCGGCTTTAGGTTGAATTACAAACTCAATATTAGCTGAAGCATTACTACCATCAGCTGCCTGATTAGCATTATCAAATCCTGGGATATCTTCATTAGCTAAGAAAGCTGTTGTATATCCTGAACCTGCTGCAGTGATTGTTACAGTTGCAACACCACCTGAACCATTTGTTACTACTGTTGCAACACCACTTGAACCATCACCTCTAATAGCGATACTTGCTGTTGTTGTACTTGCTGTGTAACCTGATCCTGCTGCTTTGATTACTACTCGTTGAAGAGCTCCGTCTACCGCTCCATTTTCAACATCCCATTGTGCTGAACCATCGTCTGTAGCCGCGTCACCTAATCTACCGTCTTGAGAACCTGTGTCTACTCCACCAGCTACTGCTAGTTGAGCACCAAGTGTTTTCACTGGTATAAAATCGTTTGTGACGAATTTAATTACATCAGATGCTGATATCGAATACATAAATTTCCATTGATATCCATCTGACTCTGTTGGTGTAGCAAGTGTTGTATGATCAGGTTTTACAGTTGAAGCTGTATTCCCATCATTATTTAAACACTTGTATACATTATAATCATCAGTTACAACATAGAATAATGAATCCCACAAAGTTGTAGCTCCACTATTTGCTGTATTAGATGATGCATAGTTATGACGATATTCGTCATAAGTTGTTCCGGAAGTCCAATCTCGTCTAACAATCGCATGTGAAATATCTGAGGTAGAAATTTTCTTCAACGCTACCATATTACGATAAGCATCAAACTCATCATTTGGACTGTCTACGGGAGTTGGCGGAGTTGAATCGTCTGTCCACGAATGTCCTCTACCGATAAATGAATATGCTACAGATGAACTCTGAGTTATATCCTCGATAAACTGTTTCGCGTTGTTTAGACGAAATTTTTCAGTTATTATTGCTGCCATTGTTATTACCCTTTAAATTAATAATTGTTGTTATAGTTATTTATATCAGTTACCCACTTTGAATTACAGCAGAATAAGTTAAACTTGTTCTTCTATCTAATTCTCGTTCAATATTTGATACAAACTTTTTATCATATATAGTACTTATGTCACTAATACGAATCCCTTCTGAAGGAGACTCTTGAAGACAATGTTCTCCTGTCTCTAATAAAAGATCATCACCTGAGCTAATACCACTACCACCGTCAAGTTGTACTTTATTCATCATACTGTAATTTTCAGTAAACATCATATTAGATAAATCACCGATAGTAGGTCCAGATTCTTCTGAATCTTTTTGACCGATCATCAATGCATCTTCTTTGATTAGTGGTAGACTATCTGTTTCATCAATTAGTCTATCATTATCTTCTGATATTATATTAAAAGAACCGATCTGAGTTGATTCTTCACTTACAAAGTATTTAGTCTCGTCATTTATAGTAGCATCTTCCCAAAGAAGTTCTTCACCACTTTCTAATAAGATAATACCACCTTGAGAAAAATCTTCACCTAGAATATTACCATTGTCTGGTTCATATATAATTGGTTCTTGATTTTCAGTTACTATTCTTTCTGAAACAAAACTAGCTGATTCAAATAATTTTTGTCCTGCAGGTCTATGACCGAAACTAACACCTACCAGAGATGTCGTATTGAAAGCCGAATCTATTCGTAAAGCTGTTCCTGTTAAGTTAGTTACAATAGAATTAGAACCAAATGTTCTAGATGTTTGTGTATTTAATACTCTTGTCTGTTTTACACCAGCAGAGAATGTTCTACCTCTTTGTGTTGTTGCCTGTGTAAATAAAGGAGATGAAATAATATTGACTTTTCTTTGTCTCATCTCTGAATCGTATGTTTCATTAGGATCATTAGTAGTAAGTATTCTACCTCTACCTGTAAATCCTGAAATATAACTTGAAGGTGTTTCACCACCACCTTCTGCATTTGTTTTTTGATTAGTAGCTAATAATGTTGTGTCTGGTGTAATCGCACTCGGTTCTTCTTTAGTTACAAAGACTTCTGGTATATGGTGTAGTTCTATACTTGTTGCTGTAAAGTATGTTGTACTCTGAGCTGTATTTTTGATTATCTCATCACCTGCGAACTGTGAGCCCGCTTGTCCGTAGTCTTTTGCTTGTCTATGAAGAATAATAAATTTGTTTACTGTATCATGTTCTATCACAATACCTAGAGCGTTAGAAGTTGTACCTCTAACTTTTGTACCTACTGCTAGTGTATTATTTAATGTAGAATAAAAAATCTTATGTTGATTAAAATGAGGACTGATATCTAATTCTTTAGTTACTTTATGCCCTTTCGCTGTAACTTCTGCTGTTAACTGTCTTTTAAAGAAGTCTCTATCTGTTTCTTCAACTGTATCTGTTCCTATTACATAAGGTTGACCTGATGATTGATCTTTGATTGTTACTGAATCAATAGCTAAGAATCTTTCTGTGGTTAAGACACCTGATCCAGTTTCTAATTCTATTCTACCTTCGAATGAACTGAATACACTATCTTCTCCTGAATATGTACCGTCCTCTAGTTGAATATCTGCTGTATCAATCTTAGAACCAATTATTAATGTAGGTATAAATGATCTTGTTGTATTAGTACCATCAAAGTTTACATTGTATATAGCTGCTGAACCATCTACTTGATTTCTAACTGATACTTCACCAAAGAATATTGTTCCTGCAGGTGATAATAAAGATTTAACTAGACTTCTATAATCATTAATACTCTTACCGACTTTAATTAAATATGAGAAATCTTGATAGATTGAACTATCATGTATTCTCATTGAAGTAACAGAAGGGAATCCTGTATCATTTAAATAGTTACCATCTAATTTTGATTCACCTGTGACTTCACCTCTTGCTGTACATGGATTTGTTTTAGCAATATAAAAGTTTTTACTGTCACTTGTTGTTACATAATCACCATCATTAAATACACCCTTAACATTTTCTAAAGTTAGATGATTTAAATCACCATTCATTGTTCTTACTGTCGCTGTTGCTCCCGTAAGAGCTGCTGTAACAGTTGTATTTACTAATGGGTTTGATGACACATCTTTGATAATACAATGTTGTGCATAGTTACCAATACCGTTATCTTCAAATTTGTGTCCGGGATCTTGTATTTTTAATTTTTTAATTGATCCGATATCATCACTAAATGCCCAAAGTTTAGCACCTGAACCTACTGTAACATTTGTTTGGGTTATAGTAAATACTGTGCCAGATGTACCTCCAGTTATCGTACCTGTTGGAATTCCTGCTGCATCTGTTGGTCGTTTATATACTAGTATTCTTTTCTTAATTAAGTCATGACTTACTACTATTAGTGATTTACTATTTGAAGAAGATACTACTTCACCAACTGAGAACTGTGTCCCTGTTGATAATGTATCATAATAAATATAACCACCCATGAATACTTTAGGTAATGTCTTGTATTCTGAACCAGGGTGTGATATACTTATCTTCTTAATACCACCATCATCTTCTTTAGCTATAATATCTAAAGTCTCTGTTAGTTCACCGTACTCTAGTTTCTGACCTCGTAATGTATCTTCTAATAATATTCCTCGATTATCTAATATCATTTCTACTGATGCATTATTTGCTGGTGCTGAACTGAATGTTACTTTAGTACCTGATTGATCTGTTGTGAATCCTGTAGTTCTCGCTATTTCTGTACCTGCTACAAATACTTGAACTTTTCTAGGATCAAAACCTAACGTAACTCCAGCATTATCTAAACCTGAGAATACTGTTTTAGAACCATCACCAGTGAATTCATGAATACCCGGTTCAGTTCCTATTTCTAATTCTAAATTACCGTCTGTTACTTCTATAAAAGCATCTGCTCCAGAACCTTCTGTTCCTGTATTAATAAATACTACTTGATCGTTGACACTATATCCTGATCCGACATCATCTATAACTATTTCAGTTACACCTCCACGACCAATAGAACCTATCACATTAATTGATTGTGTAGCTGAACCACCTTTTGGAGATTTGTAATTAAAAGTATCTGATTCAGTAAATAGTGATCCCGCAGATACTACTTCTGTGTAGACACCACCACCCATTGTTATTGAATCTGGACCATCTGTGTAATGAGGGAATAAGTCTGTATTTTGATCTAGTACAGCATCACCTTCTTCTGTTAACAATATACCAACACCAGTTCCTGATTCTAGACCAATCGGTCTTGCTTGATATTTTTCACCACCGAAGGCGTGTTCGAATATTAAGTTAGCTCCATCTTCCATTAATATATTGTCACCAGAATTACCTTCTGCAACAATATAAATTGTCTCAGCTGATTCTAGTCTAATGACATCTTCTATATCACCAGCTGTACCGTCTTCAATACCAACATAAATACTACTATCTGTTGTAGAGATATCTTTCATAACACCTCGAACAGTAGCTGTAGCATCTATTCTTAACCCGTCTCTATCTGATAAAATTACTGTATCACCATTATTGAATGTACCGACATGAGGTAATATTAATTCTAATTCGTATGCATCATTAGAATCATTTGTACCACCAATTCCTGACGCGTCATTTATATACGCTGATGCAACAACAGTACTACCAACAAACTTTTTAATCAACCCTCTTTTATATGGTGTTAAATCTTTTGTACTGAATAGTCTCATGACTGTTGGTTCTGAAAATTCTGATACTGACGGTTTGATTACATTATCACCTGGGAATGTAACTTCGGCTTCTAGACCGTATAATATTCTAAATAAAAATTCGTATGATTCTTTTGTACCTTTTGAAAGGTATAATTCTTGTACATGCTTTTGTAGTAATCTTTTATTAGCTAAAACTCCACTATCAATAAACGGCATGAAATCTCGTCTAAAGTATTCTAGAAAATCACCAGAAGTTTTATCTACATCAGCATATGATAATAAGTTGTTCGCAGCTTGTAAAGGACTAGCTGTAAACGATGCCACTTTGGCAGTCATTCCAGATGTTCGACCTGTTATAGTTTCATCTATATCAAATTGTGTTTCTGAAAATTGTTCAATATAAAGGTTTGAACTTGAACCTATAACATCAACTCTTCCTATGGCTCCTGTTGTAGAACCTACAACGAATTCATCTTTTTCAAAAGATGTCTTTTGAACACCACCAGAATCGATATCTATTTCATAATTAAATTTAGCGGAAGGTATGGAAGACGGTGCGTAGGTACCAGATTCTTGTAAAAGATTACCTCTTTCACCAGTTGAATTAAATTCTTCTCCGGCAACTGTACCGTCTTCTAAACCAATGTAATCAATATCAGCCGCATCTTTGTAGACAAGTTGACCTTTCTCTAAAAACTCAAAATAAGCTTTTATAAAAGAGACAAATCGAGGTCCATCTTTCTGATAAAATTCAGGTAGAAGTTCCTCGACTTGATCGGCTATTCTGTCATGAAAAATAGGCATAGTATATTATTACGCTATTGCGACACCAACTTGTGCTAAACAAACCCATGTAGAGCCGTTATAGTACAATATAGCTGCATCACCAACTGCGTCAAAAGTTAATGTTGATCCGTTAGCGAATGCTGCTGGTGTAACTACTGTTGTTTGACCATTTGTACTTTCTACTTTAGTATAAAGAATTTTGATCTGACCAGCTCCACCTGCTGCTAAAGTAACAGCGTTGTTACCTGAACTAGAAGTACCTGTTGTAAATGCTGTTACTGCTGAAGTAATATCTGCAACTCCACCATTTGTTAACGATTGTTCTGCTTGTGCAAACCCTAAGAAAGTTGGTAAGTAGTTAAGTAAGTTAGCTACTGTCAATTTCTTGTTTACAGGAGTTCCAGAAGGATCATCAATTACATGTAACAAGTCTTCACCTGCTACTGCTGTGCTTAAATCGGTAAGCGCCGTTATTTTTTTATCTGCCATTTTAGTTTCCTCTTAAATTTAGCATTAATTAAACCCTCGACATGAGGGAATTCTACTCCATGCATATACATGGATCATAGTTTAGGAGTAACTAGAAGTGGTTGTATAACCAACTCCAGCACTCGTTTCACCACTTGCAACTGTATCTGATACACCCGTAACAGAAATTTCAGAAGCAGTGATATCCAACAACTGATTCCTAGTTGATATTACATCATTAGAACTAGGAGTAGTTGTGAAATCTATAGATGAATCTGTATTAGATGTTGAACTATATGTCAACGAATTAATACTGACTACACCTGTTGAATAAATTATTGTACCAGCTGTATTGTCTGAGTACACTCTTGTTGAACCGTCTAGGTAAAATCTTCTAACATTACCATTACCATCATCATCAAAGAAATAGTTATTTGAATCTCCTGAGATAAAAAATCCTGTAGATGTTAATACTCCTCCACCAACCATATTATGGCCTGAATGAGGATTATATAAAGCGTTACTAAAATCTAATTTAATAGATGATACAGTACCGTCGGTTACTGCAGTATGATTCTTTCTTAATTTAATATTTGTTATATTTGATAATAAGGAAGTTTCTGTATTATCTATCTGAGCTGTTAATTGTGAATGTCTAAACAATGTATCAAATCCTGAAAGTTGATTATTATCGTATGAGATAATAGCAGCTCGAACTAATGTTTCTAAAGCTGATTTTGTTTGTGATGTTTGTGTTGGATCGTATTTAAAATTAGTATCTATAAGAATTTGTAATATCTCAGCATCGACAACTGTTGGTCTTACTGTTAAGATACTTAGTTTACTAAGATCAGTTGTTAACGCACTCTTTTCAGCTGTTGTTAAGTTATTAGAATACTGAGAAGGTTTAAGTGCTACAAATACTTTTCCGTATTGTATTGGGTCAGCATCTTCACCACCCCATACAGCTATTGAATCAGCACCAGGATATAGTTCTTGTAATTTAGCTTTATAATCTTGTACTGTAACTAATCTGTTTTGTGAAGTATAAAATTTAGAAGCTGAGAATTTAATTTGATCAGTTGATTCAATATCTTTACCACCAGAAGCACTGACAGTATTTGTAAAACTGACTGACGAATTACCATTAATTGATGTACTCATAGTAAATACACTTGCACCATTAGCATGATTGTTATCAGTTACTAAGTAAGAAATAATTATTTGATCACCGTCTTTTGGTGATGCACCTATGATACCGTCTCCGAAATATATTTCAAACAATCCTTCATCATTTTCTTGAATGTAATAAACATTTGATGTACTTGTAATACCTGTCAAGTCACCAGCTTTAGTCCATGTAGTAACTGTGTTATTAGATGTCACCGTAATGTTGATTGTTGATGTATCTACATTACCATTTAACATAGAAAATCTTTGATTAGAAACTTGATTATCATAACGATAAACATCTGAAGTTAAACTACCTTGAGCTATTTCTAAATTATTGAAAGTAAAAGTATCTCCAGAAGGAATAATTGTTTGATTTGATAATGAAATAAATGTATATGATGTACCGTCAAATACTGTGTTGAATTCATGCCCTCTATTAATTGTTAGAGATGATGGAGTCTGACCACCGATTGTAGGACTACTGACTGTTAAGTCAAAAGATGCTTTAGCTGCTGTTCTAGAAGACGGTGTGTACCCCAACTCTTTCGCTCTTGATACTACATTCTTTCTTATCTGTGCTGTATCTAAAAACATTTCTGATGCCACCATATTAGCATTGAACGCCGAAGTATGAGCAGAGTATGCTAACAAATCAATTAGATTAGCTAGATTAGATCCTTCAAAATTGTAATCTTTTAATTCTGTTTGTCCTTTAAGATATTCTTTTAAACTTGCTGACACATCATCAAAGTCTAGGTCTGTTATGTTAATATTTGAACTGTTAATTGTAGCCATTATCGTACTCTCTGTAATGTTATATTTATTTCATGCGGTGACGGGTCATTCTGAATAGTAAAAAATAATGAAACATCTAAACTATTACCCTCTAAGAATGATGCTACATTTGTAACTTGAGCTCTAGGTTCGAACTTATTAATAACTGATTTAATATCATCTTCTAATATATCAGAATCAGTAGTTGATAATTCAAATAACATACCTCTAAGATCAACACCTAAACTCGGTTTAAAAGGTCGTTCATAAAGATTAGTAGATAATAAATTTCTTACTGATCTTTTAATTGCATTGATATCGAACTTTAATGTTAAGTCACCACTTTGTGGATGTATAGTCATATTGGTATCAATATCAGCAAACCATCTACGAGCTACTCTTGAACTTTGATTTTTACTATTAAACTGTGCCATATACTTATTTATGTCGGTAACGGTGATGTATTTGAACTACCAACTGTTATATCTTCTGAAAAACTTAAATCGATTGTCTTTGGAAATCCTAAAAGGTTTAAGAAATCACAAAATGTAAATGTAATCCATTCTAGTAAACCACCTAATCCTATTTCTTCAAAGAATTTAGTGACTGTCTCCATCCATTTTGTAAGTAAATATCTAGGCCAATTCTCACCAAAGTCTCTAGCAGCTTCCATTAATCTATCTATTTTTCTTTCTGCAGAAACTACTGATTCTTCAATCTCACCACCTATCAAATCTATTAAATTAAACCCAGCTAAACTTATACCTTCTAATTCTTCTATCAAATCAGCATAAGTAGCTTTACCTTGTTCTACTTTCTTTTTCCATGCATCAATGATAGCCTGTAATATTGATTCTACATTTAGATCAGGTAACGGTACAGGTATTTCAGGAAGTCCTAATAAATCCCATATTTCTTTAAATAGTTTAATCAACGCTTGAAATGCATCTGTCAATAATCCTGTCATACCACCATTAATCTTACTACGAATATAGGACCAAACAGCTTCTACTTTTAATTCTAAAGATTCTAATCCGTAGTCACCTCCGAATATTCTATATGACTCGGGTAACAAATTCCAAAACTTGTTAGTTATCTCAGTTCTTAGAGTAGTTAACTTCTGTAATTCTTTTTGAACATCAGCAGCTGATAATGTTAAATCATCTTTTAATGCTTGAATCTGATTTTTCATATCGTCTGTCATACCTGATAATTGTTTCTTAATATCTTCTATACCTTCGGGTGTAAATATTTTTAATATATCAATCGAAATACCCAATACATTAATAACAAAATCTACTGGTACTAGTTTACTAATTAATTCTAATATCTTTTGTTGAACATACATGGGATAATCTTGAGTCAATCTCGTAATCATTATTTCCCATTCTATTTCAGGTATTGATAAACTATTAAATTTAGGATCATAGATTGATAGAAGTTCTCTAACTTCATCTAATATATCTTGTATTTGTTTTGCTACTTCTTCTTGACCTGCTGCTATAAGTTGAGCTGGTAAGTTAGCTAACTGACTAAACATATTAACTAGATCAGCTTTAGTTGGTAGTATAACCTTAGGACACTCAAGTGGTGGTATAGTTATAGGACTAACTTTAAATGTAGAAGAAGTCATTATTAACCTGATGTATAATCTGCAATAGCATCAACAGTTGATGCAACAACATCACCAAGAACACTACTAACTGTATCTACAACACTTTCAGCAGCATCATCTATAGTTTCTAAAATTTCACCTACTGACTGATCAGGTATACTACCTGAGTTCAAATTGATCTTTGGTGCTACCATTGATATCTCACCTGTTGATGTAAGATTAGTTTCACCACCAACTTCTATGTTTGCATCACCTTCTATCTTTACAGTTACTTTACCACTTACTACGAGATGATCATCTGCTAATATAACTGAATATTTATTTTTAACTATCTTCTCTACATAGTTTCCGTCTTTGTCTATCTCAACTCTTGTACCTTTTCTATGATATAAATGTATTCTTTCTTGATCAGGTGTGTCATCTAATTCTAATACATGACCAGATTCAGTTTCGTGAACATGATTAAAAGGATATAGAGGTTTCACATAAGATCGTTTAGGTTCACCTGAAGATATATTAATTACAGGATAAGCACTATCTTTATCTTCTTTCATAGGTGAAGATTCTAAACCTTTTGCTAAGTGATTAACACTCGGAGATCCTTGGTATTCTGTTTTAGGATATAATTCACCTTTTGAACTACCTGATCTTCTTGGTGACTTATCAAGTCCTAATGTTAGACCATAATTTCTATTGATATGTTTTGGGTTAGGTCCGTCTGGTGTACCTTTGTATGATGTTTTACTGTCTAATCTTGGGTCATTAAATCCTTCAGTTGGTGTTCGTTTTACCTCTGTAAATGTTCTATTACCTTTGTCATCTATCTTCTCATCAATTCTATAAGTATCTGTTTGTATACCTGTGAATGAACCCATAACAACCGGGTCTTGCATTTGTTCAGCATCTCTATAGAAACCCATGATAGTAGAACCCTCAACTAGACCATGATGTGATGTTCCGATACCAGAAACTGAAGCTGCTGTTACAGGCATTAATACTTGACACCACGGTAAGTCAGCAGACGCGATCTTTTGTTTATCCCAAGTATGAGAACCGTGTATTCGTACACGAACTCTATTCTGAAATAAAGGATCGTTTCTATCTTCTACTACACCTGTATACCAAATAAAACCTGATTTTCCTTGATACATTATATACTCTCTCCGTATTCAATAGATGTTGTTTCAATATTATTAATAACAGAATCTTTAATACATTTAACATTAAGAGTACACCCATCTTGAGTAAGAACCCATTGACAATTAGTTATTAAATGATCACCATTATAAAACTTAGGTTCTATTTCATCTTCTCCCGGTCTTACTGAAGGTATGTCTAGATTAATTAATTGACCAACAGAAATATCTGTACGAGCTGATAACACAAGATCAACTGTATGATAATTTAATAATTCATTTGATGCCATTCTAAATTGTTGTGAACCTAAATGTGTTTGATGATTCGCTTGATGTATATCATTATTCTCGTCATTAACGAATGAACTGTCACTCAGTAATAGCTGTGTTGATTTATGATAAGAACTTATACTCTTACCTTCTTTACTACCTGATATATTTACTTCTTCGGATTCGCCTGCTGATTCACCTATATGTATTGTTTCAGGTTCTACTCTCACAAAGGGGTGATTCTCAATTGCTTGTGATTGACCACCATAAAACTTTTCTAAGAAACTATATGATCTTTCTGTAAAGAACTGATATGTATTATCTATAGTTGTTTGTGTTGAACCAAATAATCCCTTTACTGTCGCTTCTAATATGTTTGCGTGTGAACTTATATCGTACGCAAGGATTCTTCTACTGATACCTATTATTTCATCAGAAGAATCTACAGATACATTTTTTACATTTTCGCCAGCTGCAGCTTGAGAATAAGTAAATGGTCTTCCACCAGCGTATCTAATTTTCATCATACTAGCTAATGACTGTATTCTATATCCACCATTCGCTGTTTGATACCAATAAAAAGAATCTTGTAAACCTGATGATTCGTCAACACCTTGTGCTTGTGAACATAACCAATTTATAGTATAATTAACTGTCCAATTTGGTATAATGACATGATACTGTTCACCTTGAGATTTTTCTCTAACTTCAAAGTAAGATTCTAATTTTTTGTTTAATGGTGAGTTTACAATATCTAGATTATCTTCTGCTATCTGTGCTGCGATATCAGTCATAGAACCTCTAAACGCTTGACTAATTCTATTTCGTCTTGATTCTATAAATTCATTAGCAGTAATATGTAGACGATATACTTGAATAGTTTCTTCAAGTCTTGAGACATTATCTATTTTATAAATTCTAAATATCTGATCAATTAAATCATCATCTTCAACTTCATCATTAATACCAGCTGGTTGTTTAAATCGTAGTCTTAGTGATTCTTGTCCGAAGAGTTTAGCGTTTTCTAGTAAATTAATTGAATCAGCTATAACTAAATGACCCATCAAAAAATTTTGTCTGATAGATTCAGTTATCACACACTCAATCATAAGGTCACGAATATCAAATCCTTCACCCTCATTATTTACTAATGTTAATATTTCCAACTCATAACTGTCAGGTTTAGAGTTATCTATTCCTATTGCCATAATCTATTCTCTAACTAATGAACTAAATTCTCTTACTACTTTATCAATATACTTCGCTTCTATAATACGAATTAAAAATTTATCTTCATTTAATAATCTTTCATGTTGTTCGTTTGAAACTGGTGTGTTCGCTGTTGATACAGTAGTCTTAAATCCTTTAGAATTTTTATAGTGATTAACTGTATCTTTTTCTTCTGCTACTGAACTAACTGTAAAACTTTTTTCTGAATCACTACCAATAACCGAACTACCTGTAGTAAATGTACCAACAACACTATTTAATACTATTCTATTAAAAGAAGGATCAACATGAGTAACAAACCCGTATGCTCCTGATGAAGCTTGTGATACTTTTTCACCCAATGAAAATTTACTTGATACTTCTGTAGCATGATCAAATGATATAATATCAGTAGAACTAGATGCTATTAAAGTAGTACCTGAATATTTTCTAGCTATAAATTTATTGAGTACTTGTCCTGACTTCGGCCAATCATTAAAATCTTGTAAGTTCTCATTGACTAAGAAGAATGTCCAATATAAGGTTGAATCACCATAGAGTTTAGACGCTACTACATCTGGTCGTTCACCTTCAGCAACTCTGTAGTAATTATAACCTGAAATACCTTCTTGAAGATAACTCCATGTTGATACTTTACGAAATAAATCTTTTGCTTGAAAAAGTTTACCATCACTTTTAAAATCATATTGAATGTTCGGTATCCGATTAAAAAATCCTTTAGCCATTATTCAGTCTCCTCTGCTGCAGCAGCTTCTTCGGCCGCTCTTTCTTTTTCAGCTGTAATAACTTTATCTCTATCTTCTGTTGTTATTAAGGTACTACCATTTTCTTGAGATTGTTCTCTATTATCAGTACCACTATTTGTGAACGCTGCTGATTTATTTTTAAATTTATCTCTAGTCAATGTAGTTGTTTCTGTAAAGTTTAATGTTAATCCGACTGATGCTGGAGCTCCGTCAATCATTGTTGCAAAGCTTTGACCGTCTGCATAGTTAACCTCTACACCTGTACATATAGATACTAGAGGATAATCAATATGATCTTTAAATGGTCCTCTAAATCTTATTGCCCATTCATTAGGGAATGTATAAATTCGATTTGATTCCCCTTGTGTACCCGGTAACGCAGATAATTTAAAAGCATAAATCATTTCTTGAATTGTCTTAGCTTCGTTTAAATTTTTTGGTCTTAAATTAAAAGTATATGCATATGTTCTAAAATTAACACCATCAAATAATTGAAACTTTAAAGGGTTAACACCTTTACCTGCTGATTGTTTTAATAAGTCACCACCAGGAGCTCCACTTATAATCAATCGTTCAATTTCTCTAAAGCTGTTTTGAGATCCTAGAGATTCTTCACCAAAAGTAGCACCTACTATACCTTCAATGATTCCTTTTTCAGCTTCTTTGTACGCAACACTAATATTATCTTGTAATGTATCTGGGACATACAAAAATATATCATAAATATCTTCACCGGTTTTATCTTTTACATTTCTTTCTAATGATCTAAAGTGGATATAGTTAGTAAGTTTTTGGCCACTTCCATTCTCTTTTCTAAAATCTTCTGGAAAAGCCAAACCTATTTTATTACTTGGTGAAGTACTTGCTCTACCTCTAGTAGGATTATTCAAAACTTTGGCTCGTGCTTCTCGATTAGATCCTTTCATATCTAATACTTCTGCTGAGATACCTGGTATATTAGATGTACGAATACCAGTGAGTCCTGTTAAAAGATCACTTAGTGAGTCAGCTATTCTTTGATCAAACTTATTACCAGTAGATGCTAACTTTTTGTCTAAATTATTTGTTATACTGTTTAGATCACCTTTAACTGATCCTATAAATCCCTTGATTGCTCCTCTTACTTTCTTAAATGCCATAATTGTTGTTCTCTATTGTAATATATACTTATTAGTTATTTATGTCTTATAAAGGAAAGTTTAAACCAAAGAATCCAAATAAGTATAAAGGTAACCCTAGTAACATTATTTATCGTTCTTTATTAGAGAGAAGATTCATGGTGTATCTAGATAATAACCCGTCTATACTTAAATGGCAATCTGAGGAAATTATAATACCCTATGTCTCACCGGTAGATAACCGTGTGCACAGATACTTTCCTGATTTTTATATCAAGTACAAAACATCTGGTGGTAAAGTTATTGAAGAACTTATTGAAGTTAAACCATTCAGTCAATGTTCACCTCCTAACCCTAAAAAGAAACTCACTAAAACAGGTAGAACTTCTAAGAGATATCTCAAAGAAGTACAAACCTACATAGTTAATGATGCTAAATGGAATCAAGCAATGAAATACTGTGATGATCGTAACTGGAAATGGAGAATTCTTACAGAAAAGGATATAAACATCTATTAATAACCATAAATACTTTGTTACATTATGATTTTATAATGAAATACAAATAATATAGGAGAAATATATGAATAAATTATTAGTATTAATAACTAGTTTATTGTTATCAACATCAGCGTTTGCTATGTCAGGAAGCTATGGTGTTAGTTCAGATTATATGTGGAGAGGTCAAACTCAAACTGACCATGGACCTGCATTGAACTTTGGATTAGAACAAGGACTAGGTAATGGTTTCTATGTAGGAGCATGGGGATCAAATATCGACATTAATGGTGAAGAAGAAGTTGAAGCAGACTTCTACGGTGGCTATAGTGTTGCGAAAGGCGACTTCACACTTGATCTTGGCTATGTTAGCTATCAATATAGTGGTGAAGGTGAAGATTTTAACGAAAAATTTATAGGTCTAGGATATGGACCGATCAAAATAGGTAAAGCTATGGGTGTCGGATCAGCGAAAGACTATGAGTTTGTAGAATACACTCTACCGTTTATCGACTTCGCAGACATAACTCTACACTATGGAGATTATGAAGATGTTATTGATAAGAGTATTCAAATAGAATATTCTTTAACTAACACTTTGACTCTTGGAATGTTAATAATGAGTACTGTAAGAGATGATGATGTAGACTTTGGTGATGCAGTATCAGTTCACTTAACAAGTTATTTCTAAGGATTATACGACTATGGCCGGGAGACTATTCGACAAACTTGAACAAGAAGCATTTCGAAGTGGCATTGCTGCTCGAACCAAAGCTTCAATGGATTGGTTTCAATCCAACGTAAGTAACATGAATGTCTCTCGAGCCTCTTTATTAAAAGACGGTCCGACTAGAGCAAGACAAACATACGGTAGTATGTACAACTTTCAGTATGACCCTAAAACAAAAAAACAATTACCATACTATGATAGGTTCCCGTTGTGTATACCTATCCAACCAGCAAAGAAAGGTTTTCATGGTATGAATCTACATTACATAGCTCCAAATATTAGAGCTCAATTTTTAGATGCACTAATGGATATAACAAACAACGATAAATATGATAGAACAACTAAATTTAAATTAACATATCAGATATTAAAGAAAGCTCAAACTATGAGATTCTTTAAACCGTGTTTCAAACATTATCTATCTGACAACATTCAATCAAAATTATTATTGATTGAACCAGCTGATTGGGAGATTGCGATCTTTCTACCAACTGAGTCATTTAGAAAAGTAAGTAAATCAACTGTATGGAAAGAAAGTAGGAATAAATTCTAATGAAAATTAATCAATTCATGGCAGCACACTTAGATAACATGACTCGACAAAATCGATTCAATGTTGAAATCTTCGGACCAGCAAATATTAGAAGTAGAGGACTGAGATGTAATAGTATTTCATTACCAGGTAAACAAATAATATATGCTGAAGGTACTGAGTACGGTGCAGGTCCAATGAGAAAACACCCAAATAAAGTAGACTATGGTGGTGGGTTGTTAACTATGTCTTTCTTATGTGATCACACATTTGAAGACAAACAACTTATGGAATTATGGCAATCATATATTTTTGATGAGGGTTATGGGTTTCAATATCAAGATGATTATACTGGTACTGTTAAAATAACTCAATTAGGAATGGACGAGATACCCATTTATGAAGTAGAACTTCATGAAGCGTGGCCACAAAACATACAAGAACAAACACTTGATGCATCAGCATCTGAGATACAAACATTTACATGTGGTATGGCATTTAGATCATGGAGCTCAAGTTTTGAAAATTCACCTAGTGGTTTACTTGGTGGGTTATTTAAAAAATACAAAAGAAAAATTACATCTAAAATTGATCGTAAGATTGATGAGGAGTTATTTGGTAACTAAATACTACTACATTACATTATTATTGAGGAATAAATTATGGCATTACCTAAACTTGAGGCAGTTCGTTATACTACAGAACTCCCAATATCAAAAAAGACAGCAGATTACAGACCGTTCTTAGTTAAAGAACAGAAGGTATTACTGTCCGCTCTAGAAGGAGAAGAAAGTTCAACAATACAAAACTCTATGTTTGATTTAATTAAAACATGTGTATATAATGAAAATGAATTAAAATTAGATTATCTACCTATGACTGATATCGAATGGTTATTTATACAGATAAGAATTAAATCAGCAGGTGAGACAGCAGACCTACAGTTGGGTTGTGATTGTCATGAAGAGGCACGGACTCCTGTTACAGTTGATCTACGAAACTGTACAGTACAAGAAGGTACAGCTGACACTACTATAGCTCTTACAGATACGGTTGGTGTCAATCTATCATTTCCTAATTTATTATCGATACAAACTGCAGGTGATGATATAAATACTAATGAGATGTTTAATATGATAGCATCATGTATTGAATCAATTTATGATGGAGATGAAGTCCATACTAGAGATGATTTTGATAAAAAAGAAGTATTAGAATTTATGGAGTCATTGAATACTGAACAGTTTGGACAAATTCAAAAGTTTTTTGAAGACATGCCAAGACTAGTAAACAATATAAGTTATGAATGTAGTGAATGTGGTAAACAAATAGAAAGAGAGTTACAAGGTATTTCAGATTTTTTCGAATAGGCCTCTCTCACGAAAGTTTGTATAATTTAATGCAAACTAATTTCGCGATGATGCAGTATCATAAATGGAGTCTTACAGAACTAGACAATATGGTTCCGTGGGAACGTGAAGTATATGTAACATTATTGATGAAACATTTAGAAGAAGAAGAACGTAAATCGAAACAAAGAGGTAATTAGAATGGCAGATCAAGATAAGTTTCAAGGAGACATGTCTCGTAACGAGGTAGAAATAGACCTTAAAAAGTTTATGGCTATGGTATCAGAGATTGGTGAACTGAAACAAGAAATATTTGAACTAACAAATGAAGACAGAAGAAATCCATGGCAGAAATGGATATTCGCGGCGAAGACTATGGATGCATGGAGAGTTATACCTAGAGCATTCTTAGGTATCTATATGTACTTATTGTACTATGCTACATTCTGGTTTATGGATTTACCTGAACCTTCACTAGAACAATCAGGTTTAATATCTGTACTAGTTGGTGCTGGTGCTGCTTGGTTTGGTTTGTACACATCAAGTGCATCTAAAGAACATGGTGATTCAAATCCTAATTAGGTAATAGACAATGGCCGAAGAAGAAATAAAAGAAGGTTTATCATCAGTAACAGCAAAACTTCAAGAAGTTATCTCAAAAGCTGATGCAAATACTAAAACATTAGCTGAAAGATTTACTGACGGGTTTAAAGAAAATTATGAAAAACTTCAAAAACAAGCAAATGTATTTGGTAATGTTAAAGAATCGTTTTCTAATGACATAGGTAAATTGGGTATAGCTTTTGCTCC
>Ga0209634_1001339_pt1 | contig 18056 bp, 18 predicted proteins | sample LinPmetageLP40_FD_184043 | JGI IMG/M metagenome (GOLD analysis project Ga0209634, IMG submission 184043) | Marine viral communities from the Pacific Ocean - LP-40 (SPAdes) (version 2) | ecosystem: Environmental > Aquatic > Marine > Oceanic | place: Pacific Ocean | collected 2010-08-26 | reverse complement strand
CCAAATAAAGGGCTTTCCGTGTTTTGTCGCCTGTTAAAGTGTAGTCTGGCGCAGACGCTTGACCAAAATGAACGGAACGCCGCCCATCTATTCGCGCTTCCCATTTCTTGCCTTTACGTTTTGATTTTCTTATGACAATCTGCATTTATGGTATGCGTATATTTTAGTAAGTCATTGACAAAACACCTTGATCAATAACACAAACAGCATCATAACATCCGGCAACAAAAACACGGCACCTTTGTGTGGCATCTACAGTCTGCTTAAGAGTGCTGGTGAGCAGTTCCAAATTCATGCCCTCGCTGTTTATACCGTTAACGGCTTCCACAGACGGGAACGCCTCAAAGGAGATCCCACACGTAAGACGCTTTGAAATAGCCTCTTGATCGGTAGCAGAGTTACTGGCCGGGGTAGTAGCAACCGCTCCAATGCGCTCGTTCATTTCTGAGAAGCTTTCACGAAACAGGACAGATGGTACACTGCTGGAAACATTAGAAAATACAGCAGCTGTTGATAAAGCGACCTCGGCAAGACTACGCAATTCATCATTTGGGTACCTAATGCCGCCCAAACGAAGCGCGACAGAGTCAAAAGGAATATAGGGCAGTAGCCCAGACGTACCGGCTCCAAAATCATTACTCTGATAGCCGCCCAAAAGGATGTTTTTCAAGCTGTTAAACCTCATAGCTGGAACCTGAACAATAGAAGAACTGTCAGAGTTAAAGTACTCTTTTTCGTAATTGATTGGAGCAAGGCGATAATCTTCAACAGACCACTTGATAGGTTCACTACCATAATTGTTTAGCGCTGCAATCTCTTTTTCAGCCGAATCTTCAACTCGGTAAATGCAACTCTCGTAATACACGTTAGTAAAATTAAGATCGCAAGACGAAATGAGGTCTGTTGCTGTTGCAATAGTAGAACCACCCGCTTGTTTAGAAGTATAAAATACGGTGTCAATCAAGCCGGCTGGCGTGGAAGCCCACGTGATACGAAGTTCAAGAGCATGCTGGAGTTGCCCGAGAGGGATTGGCGACATACTTGACAGCAAACCGAGCAAGGGGAGGGTACACGTTATAAGAGGCGTAACGCACTTTGTACCGGGTGCGGTCGCGTCCTGAGAAGTACAGGGCCCAAAATCAACTACACGTGCACCGAGCAAAAGATCACCGCGTGTGTTTGTGTAAGATGACCGTTCACAAAGATGTTTACTATTCAAAGCGGACACGTCGGTGTCGCTGATCATAATAAGAGATGCGAGCCTCTGGTAATTATCAATAATAGAAACCGTGCTACCGTTGTTGAGTAGCTCGATAGTTTGAATGCAAGACGCGGCACCGACAGGGGAGAAACGTAAAAAATCGTCATTAGCTGCTTGTGGTATAGCAGCTGCACCACCGGACGAAGGAACGTCAGCATTGAGGGGCAGCCCCTTTCCAACGAGTGTACCTTGAACAGTGAAAGAAAGAAAACTGTCACCGCTGACCAAATAGCCGTTTCTCTCTGGGTTAATGCGTATGTGGCTAACTGACCCGCCTTTTGAACTGCTTTCAATTGCGGTGTGTTGTCTCTTCTCGAGGGCTGCGCCGTAGGCCTCTGGCTCAGGAAGGTATCGTGTTTCTTCAACTAATGGTAGACTCATTTTTGACTTTTTAGTATACGCATATAAAATAAATTAGTGTGCCACGGTAAATTGACCATCCATACTGATCGAGTAGACGCAGTTGTATTTGAGCAGTGTGAACAAATTAAGTGGAGTGCTTGCATTACCATTAAAAGGGGCAACAGTGTTTTTGCTGATACGCGTAATCATTTCAATTGTGCTTCCAGAGCTATCAAGACCGACCTGATCAGCTTCATTGCAAAGTGGGTACCCGGCCACCGCACGAGGAGTTACGGTGTCACCGGAAACATTTAACTGGCGAGACGCGTTGCCTTCATCCATTCTTGAAGCTGTCCGAGAGAACACGTTAGTAAGACTGGTGAGGGCATGTTGACCGCCAGCAACGAGAAGCGCACCAGACGCAAGTTGGCAAGTGTTTTGAAGGGGCTGAGGTGGCCACAACTCGCCCCCAATTCGAGCCTGAAGTGAGTGAGCCGGCATAATACAAGCGTGCTTGATTTGAGACGACGTATTAGTAGATGAGAAACCGGTTACCATATAGCCCACAAGACTACGCGGTTTGAGCCCACCGACCTTATTTACGGTCTGGACAGCTGCACCAGAGTTGAGTGTTGAGATTGGAACCTGCGTGAAATCAGTACAATACGAAATAGATGACCAGCTCATGGGACGGGTTGGACTCATACCAGACTGCTTACGGATTTGCTCACAACCAAAATCACTGCACCTGATCAATTTGCAATTCATGCCCACATTAGTAAACGCGACTGTGCTACCCGTAAAAACAGTTCCGCCACCTGCTCCATTCTTAGTATAAAAAAAGTCGTCGATGTTCGGCGAAAATGTGAGTTCTACAACAAGGTCATCGTTAAGCTGAAATAGCGGTAAGTGCCGCGAACTGGACAGCAAACCCAGTAGCGGAACCTCAAAATGTAGGTCTTGTGCGAGTGTTGCTTTCGTAGCCGATGTAGCTGTGAAATAACGAGACATGTTAGTACCATCGAGGAGGCCCGGCCCACCATTCACTACTGACGAGCCACCCGCAGTCAATTCAGTCACCGACGAATAACCAAATGACGAAACAGGAGACGACGCACTCCTAAGCATTGCATAAATTTCGGCATAACTTTGAAGATCCTGAATTACGTTGCCGCCAGCATACAAAGTAACGCGAGAGATAGCCGACGAAATTCCAAATGGTGAAAATCGAATATTAGAAGGTGCCACAGCGCCTGTACCGGTAATTTCCGACCCGGTTGGAATAGTCAGACTCAACGTAGTTGCGTCCGTAGCAAGCAGACCGTTATGAACGTTTGGAATACGGACTCGCGTTAATGAACCGAGATTTACACGGTCATCTTGAGACTTAAATTTAACACGAGTGACGCGTGCGTCCATTGCTCTCGGGTCTGTAGTAGCATCAAACTGTTGAGTTGGCTGTTTTTGTGCTGACATCTTTGGCTTTTGAAGTAACAACAGAAAATTTTTGAGCCACAGCGTAGTCATCCGCGGTCGGCACATACTGCATTATATCATTTAGACAAACGCGATCTTTCGGTTTTTGGACAAATAATGATTTTGGAAGTGACACATTTTCACTTTTATACGGTTCTGGGTTTTTGTGATTCATTTGTTGTTTTGTTGTTTGTAAACATTTTTCTAATCGCGTTCGCATCGCATGGTTCCGTTTTCAATGATCATTTTGCAATTCACAACCAGACTGCATTGTAGCCGACAATTTTGGCCCGTGGTAATATTGTTAGTACAGTCAGTGACATACACACATTGTTTGCCGCGCATGTCTCGGCCCCTCCGATTATGCCCAGTTCCGCCCTCGACCTCTGCAAGGTCAAACGCACTCATCCAAAAATAACCGTCGATCGCTTTGTCGACACCCGTGTAAATAGCCATGGTCGAGGCAAGTTGAGTAGGGACAGTTGCTGGAGGTGGTATAGCTGACACGTAGGTACCTTGAACAATAGGTACATCATTCAAGTTTGTATAACCGCAACTCTTACCGAGTAGTGCAGTGGTACGCTGCTGGGGGACAAGCTGGCTGTTGCAATCGTGTATGTCCTTTGCCGGACGGCTACACACGATTGTAGACATCGCATACGGTGCGACATTTGTTAGTAGGTTTGAGCTGATGCCTGAGGACAACGGTGTACCGCGCACTCTCTCACCGTCTACCTCAAAAACGCTCGATCTCTCTCCGTTGCCCGGCGCACAGTTGAAAATATAAGTTGGAGCAAATACCGGGAAATACCTCGCAGCGTACAGTGCCACAACACTTCTGTAAGAGGTGTTACCGAGTAATACCCTGTCACTCGCGTATGAGACATCGGCCGCACTACTGATATATTGGATCGCGTCATATTCAACTGATCCGGCCGAGTCGATTGATTCCTTAATTCTCATATAAGTTTCTGGATCGTAACGTATATGATTCAATGAAAGAGATACGTTTGTGAGCTCGAAGCTCGAGCCAGAGCCACCACCGGTAAGCCCTGCAGCAGTAGACGAGTAAGTGCAATATGCCTCTTGAAAAACAGGAGTCCAGTAAATTCGCAGTATCAATGGCCCATCCAGCGCGCACATCGGAATGAATTTGGTGTTATTTGGGCCAAAAATAGAACTCAACGACAAAGGGATTGAGCAGTGGAATTTAGCACAAGTAGGAGGATTGCCCACAGCACTATTCAAGCGAACGCCTGTACTACGCCCACCAGACCACGCAGAAGCACCAACACCGTCACCCTGCGAAATGTCTTCATATAAATCTGTTGCGCTGCCTGACAGTCCTGTTTGCTGAATGGACGTAGAGACAGTAGATAGCATTAAAAACTGACGGTTCCAATCGTCGCAATTCTCGATCACGCCACCACCCGGCGAAAGGACTTCAACTCTTCTGATAGCGCAATTCAGTGAACCGTTGCTAAACGCATTGTAATTTCCAGCTGCTCCGGCGACTGCTGACACTGCTGGCAAGGCTTGAAAGGTCGCATTTAGAAGCGTTTTGGAACCATCGATGAAATCGTCACTACGCAAATTCCACTCACAGAAATTAGGTGATGTGCCTGTCGTGTCACCTCCTTGAAATTTAGTACCATTATTTGGTGGATGTTTTACATACTGAGATCTTCCAGAGGCGAATTCAGTTCTCGGGTTATACTGTACCTGTCTGTTCATATTTTGCGTTTTGTATTATCAACATATTTTTATTTATAACTCATCGTTGTACATTGGCAGAACGTTTCGGCGTGTGTTGTGCGCTGTCTGATATCGTAACATACCCAGCAGACCGGCGAGACCTGCCGTGGTCATATACTGGCTTGCACGTGTTGCCAAATCGTGATGTTCCTTTGTTTCAATATGTTTTTTGTCATGAAGTCCCATCTCATACTTACTTAGGTCTTTACCAACGAAATTTGATACTGAGTGTGGGTTATTTCCACTGCTCTCTATAACACGTTGATTCATACCGTATGACCCTATTGAAGCAGGGTCAAGCCTTGTGCGTGTGCTGAAATACGAATTAGCATATTGGTCTGGGTCGAAGTCTGCACGATTGAATGGGTTGAACGCATGTACCTGTATCTTGCGGCGTTGCTTTATTGTTAGTTTTTGCAATAGCGATTGTATCAGATGCGCACCGAGTGAATGAGTACCAACTTTGACAGATGCTCCCGGGTATTTTGTTTTGATCGCTTTGTAAGTATCACGGACGCGATTTGTTTCACCTTTCTCGAGTTTTTTTAGACCGGCCATTGCAGCCTTCAATGCGAGGGTTGTTTGTGGCGCACCAGCTGAAGCGACTGCCGCACCTGTTCGAGGTAGAATTTCCATAGCTTTCTGAGCAATCAGGTTAGTGTCTATTGCAGCGTCAGAAGCAGACTGGCTACCGGCTACACCCCAATAAACATTGTTGGTTTTTGGATCCTTATAAACGACGCTACGACCATCTGACAAAGCTTCATCTTTCACAAGACCGCGAAGTGCCTTGTACTTATTTTTTCGTGAATCTGTATATGCGTTTGCTGCGAGCGCTGCATATACTTTGTCATTACCCGGCAATGCTACCTGTTTATCGGAAAGTGACTGTGGCACTCCTTGTTTTCGGCCAAATGGTGGCTTGTATGGTGCAAGCGACTTTTCAAGGCCGACACCTTGCACCGTATCATCCTAATTACCACCACCCGTTTGGACAGCACCAGCACGGGTACCAGCGCCACGAACGCCTCCGTCACGAGTAGAGGGTTGTTTTGCAAGTAGTGCGTTTTGCTTTGCTTTGTCCTTTTCGTATGCGGAAAACAGCTTTTGACGTGCAGTGTACCATGCAGACCAGTCTTTGCGCTCTTTACGTATCTCATCCCTTGAAGCAGTCTGGGCATTGACACGAAACATGTAGTTGCCGTTTGATACGTTTGGGTTAGCAGCATCGAGAGCAGAAATTTTCATGTAAGATGTCAGGGTTGCGAGTTGTGCTTTTTGTAGTGCTGCTTTACGTGCAGCAGTCGTGGTAGATTTTGCAATCTCTTTTGCGGTGTGTGCGTCGGTTTTCTTTTTGTGCTTGTCAGCTTCTTTTTCAGCTTTTTTGTGGAAAACTTGACGTTCCTTTTCCTTGACTTTAGTAGCCTTGTGTTTGTCGGCTTCTCGTTGTGTTGCTGAGGTCGGTTTTGCAAAAGTTGACGGCGTTTTACTTCTGCGTCTATTTGAGTCTGACCCAGAACCTGAGGCACGTTTTTTTGCTTTTGCAAGTTTTGCTTTTGTTTTTGCTGCGTCCTCTTCCGTCTCCTCTTGCTTGCTCTCTTCTGTTCCTTTTTTCGCTTTTGCCAAAGCCTTTTTAAGTGCTTCGTCAGCCTCTTTTGCGTCCTTTTTCTGTTTTGCCGCAACCTTTTTAGAATCAGCAGCTTTTACATCATCAGTCTTTTTCTTTGTGAGACCCTTTGCTTTTTGAAGCGCTGTCAAAGCTGCTGCCTTAGACGCATCGGAAGTGCTTTTACGTGCTTTTATTTTTTTCAGAGCAGCCTTTTGTTTTTTTGCAGTTCCTTTTCCAGTCTGTAAAAGCTTACCGGCAAGTGAAGCCTTTTCAAGTGCTAATCTCTTTTCTGCACTTGCTTTCTCTACGTCTATAATTCTTCGTAGATTTTTGTTGTTTTCTTTCATCTCAGCCTCAACCGCACTTTTTTTATCGGTTAATCTCTTCCGTTGTAGAGCGGTCATTTTGCTCATCTTACCCTTACCCATTTTTGATTGCAAATCTTGCAATGCTTTTTTATTAGATCCTATCACCTTTTGAATTATGCCAGCATCACGGGTGTAAGCCGCTATTTCTTCTTTTAATGGTGCTTGCTTTTTCATAGATTGGGCAGTAAGTTCTACATTTGATTTTACCGCGTCATCTTGCAATTTTGTTAGATTAGCCTTTGCCTTCTCGACTTTGGGAGCATCGGCCGCGGATGATTTTTGTGCGTCCTGTGCAGCTTTTGAGAGTTCCTTTTGCTCGGTGTCTTGAACGTTTCCAGAATCTTTACCGACGCGTTCACCCTTTGCTTCACCTTCAGGTCTCTTTACAATCACACCTTTCTTGTTAGGAGGCCGAAAGACTCCCGATGCCTCGGCCGTCTCTGCAGTCGTTATATCGCCCTGACTCATTGAGGATACCGGCACAGACGACTCCCCAACACCAGTACCTTTGGCAAGGATCGCAGATAGAAGCGCGTTTACACTCTGTTGCATAAAGGGGTTACGAAATTCCCGTGTTCCGACAGGTGGCGTATTTGCGTTGTCCTGATGCAGTTTGAACATGTCACGATTATGTTGTTCAACATTCTGAATTACTCGGGTTGTCATATTTATGCGTTTTGGTATTGTCATATATTTAAAATATGGGATACTATCAAAAACACAAAATCATGAGTGACGCAAAACCTAAAAAACCCAGAACAGAAAAACAGATTGCGGCTACTGCCGCTTTGGTCGCCAGAAACAAAGCAAAAAAACTGGCAATGGCAGAGGAGAAAAAGGCAGAGCAACTGAAAGTTCTTGAACAGGTAAATTTGAAAATTTCACAGATCTCGGGTGATGTAGACTCCGAAACGGACAGCGATGTTGATTCAGACCTTGAAGCACAGCCTCAAAAACAGGTTTCCGAGTCAAGTGAGAGTGAGAGTGAAAGCGAGAGTGAAAGCGAGAGTAAGAGTGAAAGCGACTCAGAGGAGGAGACAGAGGAAGATGAGCCGGCGAATACCTATGAACCAAAGGACTTCACGAGCGAAGAACCAGATACCGGATATATGACCGAGCATGAAAAAGAACACGTAAAAGCAAAACGTAAGAGACCGCTGAACAAAGGGCTTTTATATAAGGGTTGGTAATTTTTTTATCTTTACTCATAACAAAACTATGGACTTCAAACAAACATCAACCGCCCGCTTCATGCCTCTCTCACGTCGCCGTGAGGGTATGTCTGTATTTGATCGATTCGATTCACACAACCGTGACAACAAGTTTATGAGTTCTAACGTGACCGAGGGTAGAGACCTTGTCGGAGCGCCTCAAGACCCTTACCGTACGGTTGTCGGAGCTGTGTCGGTCGCATTACCATTCAGTTCGTCGCGGACGCGTATACGTGCAGGGCAGCAGCCGAATACTTTGGAGCTGCGCCGCCGTCCACGTGAGTTACGTCGACGATAAAAATATGTACACACAACAAACAGTAAATGACTTCAACACGCAAACTATACCTATCATCTGGGGACAGATACAACATAGATGATTTTACTGCATCGGCAGATTTTCAATTAAACGCATCCCAACTATCAGTTGACTCTCCTTCTCAGGCTTTGCGCGTTTGTCTGAGTCAAGCGTCTTTACCGGCAAATTTAGCAGCGAGCCAAACAACAACACAACGTACTGCAGGTGGGCAAAAGACAAACACACAGTCTTGCGCGTCGTTCAATTGGTTTTTTAACAAAGGTGGTATAGATCCTCCAGCACGATACACACTATTTTTCAACGACATCGGTAATGACCCGCCACCAGCAAATCAGTTTTCAATGGGGTTGACTGTGCAAACAAGTATTCAAAATTTGTTAGATGGTATGAACGCCGCTATGGGTGAGAGCGCAAATCCCATACTGCTTCTTGAGACAGAGGGGGAGTCCTACGGACAGTTCCGTATCAAATTCGTTTCCAACAATTCAAATGAAGGTACAAGGAAGTTGGAAGCTATCAGGCTCGGTGGATCACCTGAAAATAAAAGATCTGTAGAGTTGGCTCTCGGAGTACCAAATACCATTATGCTTGTGAATTATGCGGAATCTAATGTAACAGGCTCATTCCCTCTTGTGCGCACGACCCAATTCGACTACAACGCGGCGCTGTTCATGCCGGTTGTATATATCACGTCGTCACTCAATACTAACACGCACTCTACAACCGATGGTCTTAATAATGTACTCGCGTCTGTCCCATTAAGATTGCAAGAAAGCAGCCCGCCAGTCTTCACAGATACTGTTTTTCCGTCTGATGGTGAACCAGTAGCGCTGTTGCGATCGTATGTCTGGAACTACCTTCCTTATATATCCTCTGGGAGCCATAAGGCCATTCCAAATAGGGACATAAGTAACATAAGCATTCAGCTTCGCAATGAGGACGGTTATGTACTGTACGGTGGAAGCTCTCCGTTTTCTTTAGTTATTGAGGTACAAACAGTTGACTCGGTCGAACAATAATATTCTGTGCACATGTTAAATGACTTCTTTAAAACGCGTCTACCTTTCGTCATATGACAAGGCGAGCAATAACAAAGCAAGAGCAGAGTATGATTTAGACTCTGCTGATATTACTTGTTTGGCAAATCAAGAGATTTCGGTAGGTATTGTTGAGGCTGTAATACCCACTTCTATCAGCTGGCTTGCGCCTTCAATTGACAAGCCAGTGCTTGAAGTTGCAACTGCACAAAGCAATTACTTAAAATCGTTTTTGTACATCACTGAGTCAGAAACAATTATACCCGCATACACCGGATCTGCAACAGACGTTTACATGCCGTTTACGGCTATGCAGTCAGCGCAACAGATCGTAGAGGTCATGAATATCATGCTTCAGAGTACAGTTAATGGAGCCTTGACAGGTCGATTTGGTGTTGACCACGAAAGCGGTAAGCTGGTGTCAGACGACAACGCGACCTCAGTTGATCAACTTATTGTAGGTATGAAATACGGTAATCCGCAGGGTGGCCCCCAGTCTGGCCAACCAGAGCCAGCATATTCTAAACAAGGTCAGATCATTCTTCAAGCTCTCGGGATCAATACTACAAACTTTGTGCTTGAATTTACAAGTATCTCAGGATTTGTAGACAACAACGCAAACCGTTCAATATGGTATCCAGTCGATACGCCGCGACTACCAATTAATATTCATGTGTCATTTGGATGCGGGGCGGTTTCATCTGCTGGTATTGGTGAGTCTCGCATACTGGAGTCCGTATTACAGGTGCCTTCATTTGGAACTCGTAATACACTGTATCGGCGTGAGACAGATGGTGGTGTTACGGAAGACATAACTAAACAAGAGAACGTGTCTAACATTGTATTTACAAAGAAAAACATTGATCATGTGCGCGTACCAGTAAAGCATGTTTCTGATATCACAATAGAACTACGCGATGCATACGGCACACCCCTGTATAGCTTTGCACCGCCATATTACGAACTACAATTTGAGGTACACGATTCTGTTTAAAAATAAAATATTAGACAGGTAAAGTACAATGCACATAACAGAAAAACACGGAGATGCTCAGGTCATCGTCAAAAAATCTAAGAGAGATGTTCAATTTAAGGACACGCCTCAAAATAGTGGCTTACCTTTAAGTTCAAATATTATGCTTGTTGTCGGCAGAATGGGAGACGGTAAGTCTATGTTCGTCGAAGGTCTATTTAAAAAACACTGGCGTAAACTGTTCCATAAGGTATTTCTCGTTTGTCCAGAAATGTCACGTAGCTCTTACCCTAATTCGTACACAAAGAAAATACACCCTTCACGCATCCACTCAGAATTGACACCAGATGTTCTGCAAAAAATAACATCAGAAATTGAGGATGCAAGCGCTGAGGTAGATGAAGACGAAGAACTGAAGCCAGAACACTACTGTCTTGTCTTAGACGATGTACAGAGCAGTATGAAGAACGCAGACACGTCAAGGGCCTTACGTATGTTGTTCTCCACACACCGCCATTACAGCGCGGGGCTTACCATTATATGTTGCCTTCAAAATTTGATGGCAATGCCGAAAGATTGCCGTGACCTTGCAAGTCACCTCGTCCAGTTCTCTGGTCTTTCTGTTGGATGGCAGAATGTAGAACGAATAAATATGGAGTTCTTGCCGTACCTTAGAAGACACGAAATAATTGAATTGTTCAAGTATATTTACGACAAGCCACACACTTTCAGTATTATAAGCAAGCGGGGTGGTGTGACTAAGAACTTCAACCCCTTAAAAATAAAAACTGATGAACTTGATGTACAACACGATTAGTCAAAGAAGACTACGTTAGATGGTGGTGGAACTTCACAAACGAATGTTAACATGTTTGTCGGAATCTCGACACACTGGCTTTTTTGTGTGTACCGATCTCTGTTCTGGTTACCAACCATTGTACGCTTGAAATCGTGCGTTTTATCTTGATTATAAACAAAAAGACCATCTGCATATCTAAAAAAGAAAAAAACGTCCTTTTCTGATGCTGCACCTGCATCCCACTTATTGGTATTCACAAAGACAGTCGTGTAAAGACCCTTACGAACCATTCGCCTTGTTTTTAGCTCGGCTAATATGTTCTCCCCTTCGTAGTCAAAAGTACTGTACCGTGAACCCGATAGTTTCAACGGATGTTTTAGATACTGTTCAATCGGAATGTGACACTCCTGTTCAGATCGAACCCCATCCTCATAGTCTTGAGAGTATTTACGACTCATTGGTAATGAGTATGTAGTTTTTTGTTGTGTATGTAATAAGCTTTGATTTTCTTTATATAATTTAGACGCACATGCTCGTCACAGCAATGACAATAATGGAGCTTTCAATAGCCATAGTATCTATAATAGGGGCCTTTGCTGCCTGCCTCCATGGCAGCAAATGCACATCATGCAAAATTGGTCTTTCAGGTTGTGAGCTTCACCGAGCCGTCAATAACCCCTCCGACGCGGCCGAGTCGTCACCTTCTTCTTCTTCACAGGTACCACCGTTGACAGACGCGGATTATACAGAGCAGGTACCTTCTCACGATAGGCGATAAAGCGCTTTCCCGCCCCAGCAGCAGAGTCTTTGCTTTTATATCTTACGTCCACACGTTTTCCTGTTGTCATGTTTTTTAGCATAAACTTTTTACCGATTGGCATTATTTTAAATGGCATATGTAGATGTCTGTTATACAAAGTGTGAGATTTTTAAAAAAGAAGTGGAGTAAGTCAGAGGCCCGTGTGTGGCTTTTGCAACACGGCTTTAACCCGAAGTACAAAGGGGACAACCCACAATACAAGAACTTTCATGCTTTCAGACAAATCGACCCCAGCACGGCTGGACGCATGTACACGAAAAAAAGTAAGGATGGTAGCATACTTTTCGTCGTTGGGACAGGCCCCTCATAGTGTAACCATCATCGATCCACTCGCCTCTGTATTGGTACCCACTTCGGTAGTTTAGAACATAGTCACATTCAACTCGTGGCTGACGTAAGCTCAAAAAATCAAACCGGCTTATCTCATTTAGTATTCGCATTTTTGGATCTCGCCATTTCATTACATTTCGCATCTGAAAGGTTGTGATTTGTAGTCTGATGAGAACACACGCTTCGTCTTTCTATAGTTGAAAGAGATACTTTTTTCGTCTCTCGAGGTCGTTATGCCTTTGTCACTCTTTTTAAAAACCAACTGCGTCCCCCTCATTAGTGCATCTTCATCGGTTCTAAAAGCCTCGTCTATCGCTTCTTTGTATGCCTCTAAATTTATCACTTTTAGATTTTCAGCGTTCAATGTCATACCTTTCGACTTGCATTCCTTCTTGCCATTGTACGTCTTGTATGCATAACACTTCGGGGCAATCGTGCAGAATTCCGTGATGAAGTCGCCAGAATCTAATTCGTCACTCCACTCACCCAGCATCTCGCCCTCTGGTGGGCAGTACCCACCGGGTGGTACGAGGATGATTGCACTGTCTGTGTCACAGTATAGCAGGTTTTCTTTTGCTTTACCGAGGGTTTCATATAGCCGTAGTCTTGCATTGCTCGTGACCATAGCACACAAGGCCACATTTGTGTTTGCTAATGATGTCTTGTTGTCTTCAAGTTCTTCATAAGTCACAAATACAGAGTCTCCCATATCTACTCTGTCGTGCATAATGATCTCTTTGTTGTTTGTACGGGTCACCATTCGGAACCACTCTGACCGCGTGCAGTATTTGGTTTGTTTCATAATGCGAGTCCCGTATTTGCCCCAGTTTGAATTTGCATCCAGTTTATGAATTGCTTTCATACCGGGGTTCTTTTTTGTGCTGATGTCTGAGATGTCCATACCTAATTTTTCCATATGGTCTGATACGAATTTTAATCGCTCATCTTCACTACCTTTGAAGCCTGCTGCGACCGTCTTACCACCCACGCACTCACGCATATATGACTTGAATAGTTCTGTGGAGTGCTCGAACTCAATTGTCTTGTATACCCTTGTGATCTTGTAACCAATTTCTAATGCTTTGTGCAGTTCTGGGCTGCACATTAGTTGCTTTTCGATTGGCGTTAGGTCAAAAACATACTTCTCATCTTTCTCAACCATCTTACGGGCACCCAATAGTGGCACATGTAGGTCTTGAGGACACGTAATATCGCACTCGGCAAACCCATAGAAGTCAGATGGGAAGCCTACTGAAGCATCAACACCAGACTCTCCGTAATCTTTTGTTACAGGCGCACCGCACGGGAGCTTGTCGAAGAATTGAACCGTTGGGTATTCACTCACAACGTCACGGTACACAATTTTCCATCCATCTTTGATTTCCTTGTCTGATAGTTTCCTGTGAAGCTGGAAAGATTCGGTTCTGCCCCCCTTAAACGCACGGCGTATATCTTTGTTTTCAGCTGCCGAAAGTACACAGATGTCTGTTAGATTTGCAACAGGTTTGTGTTGAAGAGCTGGGTCATGTTGCTGACGGTCGTTGGCGTTAGGTGCGTGGTTGACTCTGTAATGCAGAGAAGCAGCACCCGCGGCCGTGACGCTTTTCAGTGGGTCGATGTTGTGGGCTTGTATGCCTGCTTGACGATACACAAGCAGAGACTCTGCCAAAATGTCGACATCTGACCGGCAATACTCGACAAGCTCCTTGTGTAGATCGTATGGTTCGTTTTTGGCCTGTTCACACTCGTACCATTTCAAGAAGTCACACAGGCTGCATCCTACGTCACAAATTTCACCTTCTACATGAGTTTTTGCACACATCATATGTTCAGGCTCAAACATCTCAATGGCAGGTAGCGGCCCTACATAGTTTTCATTGCCCTCTGTCATGAATATGTACGGAAAATAGCCCTTTTTAAATTGGCTTTGGTCAAGCCCGAAAGTCTTAGGAAAGTTTGCCAAACTGCTCTGTATGTGATTTAGAGAATCGATAAAACGAACCTTACCAACCTTGAGCTGCATGACTTTTTGCCCGGCTAAGATTATGTCTTTGGGTTTTGGAAGCTCGCCCAGTTTTTCACATAGCTTTTTGTGGATCAACAGGGTGTCATAACCCTTCCCATTGTGAGCCACGAATGTTACCTTACGGTCGAATTTTAGTATGAAATCAATGAATTCATCTAAGCTGTTATGCTCTACATATTTACCGGGCTTAGTGATGTCTCTGCAACATGTGAAGTTGATTGTGTGGTCTCCCATAGTCTCCTGCAGCATACTTATAAGAGCTTCAAAATCGAATGCCCAATACTCTTCCTTGTCACCACACATAGAATCTTTGTGGTCAGGTTTCTTGATAAAGCAACGGTGCTCACTTCCTTTTGAAAAGTACGCCTCACAGTTGCTGCAATACACCTCATTACACTCGTGACATCCTGCTTCGTGTCGTGCAAGTGGCATGCACTGGCCGCACCCAAATTTATCACATTTCCAATCAGTCGATTTTTTCGTAGACCCCTTTTTAGAGCCAACCTTGTATTTGTGGTAGTGCTCCATATGTGATTTCGCGCATGCCTCATTTGGTTGCCATCGGTTACATTCATCACATCGTACACCACCCCCTTCTTTTGTCTTGTGTTCATCCAAAAGTTCAACAGTGTCAAAATACGTCTGGCAGCAGTAGCATTTGTGCTTTTTACATTTGTGGGTCTTTATAGTGGCCTTTGTAAAAACCTCTTTGCACCATCCACACCATTTTACACCTGCATCTTTGCGGCCACCACCGCAGAAAGCAGCGGGGTCTTTGACTACATGATAGTGCTCATCAATTTTGTCATAGTACAGGTACAAATCTTTTTCAGCGTCTGCATAATCGTCTCCCGTGGTATGCACTATTGAATTCTTGCCGTCGAAGATCACAACAGATAATTTGTATATAGATGAGAACTTTTCAAAGTCACCATGGGTCATTCTACCACTGCATCCTATTTCTTCAGCAATCATCTCTGCGTCAGCCGTGTGCGTCTTAGGTCGCGAGCGGTATCTTTTCGTTCTGTTTGTTCCATTAACAAGAAAGGCCAGTGCTCTTTGACCACATAGGTTGTCATCATTGATGATTTGGTACATTGCCTTTCCGCCATTTTCACCAATCCATGACGGTAGTTTTTCGCCGCTTCCGCCGCCAGTGTTGACGGCTATTGTAACAGAGGTGCCACTTGATGAGTTACCAAATCCTCCCGACTGGGCTGCGTCTTCTATAGCACTATCAAGAGCATTATACATTGCTTCTTCATTTTGGGCGTTCATAAACTTTGTTGATACATACTTATCATCTTCACCGCTTTCTGACTTCGATGCAAAAATGATTGAAATAGACTGCCCGGGTATCTGGAGGTCTTTTGCATACCTGACCGCAGTAGCCATTACGTTCTGAATAGAAGTGTTACGTTTTACATTGAGATCGATATTAAGAGTTTGGTTCTCTCCCCTTTTAGCATTTTTAAGGCTAAATATGTTCGCGTTTGGAACTTGAACGATTGTACCACTCTTGAATTGACCCTTTGGTATGATCTCGCGCGGTGTCTTCGCGATTCCTGCGTTCTTATAGAATTGCTGAAGTTCTGACTTTGAAAAGTCAGGCAACTTTTCCTTCCATTCACGTCGTGCTTTCTGTATTGCACGTTTTGTTTCTGCAGTGTCTTTCTCAGATGCTTTGATCATCTTAGACCCTCCCGGAAACTTCAAAACAAAGTGCTTTTTATTATTCCTGTTTATGTCATAAGTGGGTCGTGTACTTTTCTTGTTGAGCATGTTTATTACTTAGGTAATTTATTTGTTGTGTGTTCGTATTTAATAATGTAGATGTATATGTATATATTCTTTATATCTATTTTAAATCCGACTAATTTGGATCTTTGGCATGCGTTTGTATTTCTCAGATGTCATTTGGCACTTTTGCTTTGCTATTTTGTTACACGTATGGTAGCCTAAGTTTAAAACTTCTGATATGCTTTTAAGCGTCGCGTGCTGTGTTATGTTAGGCTCTTCGCCGATTTTTGTGGTCGTTAGATTCCAACACACCTTTTTAGTGTTTGATCCTGATTTTCTACCACGTGGCATTTTTTTAAAACTTGATCTATCTTATATATGTTTTATATAGATACTAAACCTTTTATATCCGAATTTTTTGAACGCAATAACTTTATTCATAATCATCATATCCTTCAAGGTCATACGCATAATAATTCGTTTCTATCGGCATTAGCTGCGCATACTTTAATTGCTCTTCGATAGAGTCGTACCCATGCTGCCCATCACTACAATCTTCATATTTAGTGTAGAGATTATATATGTCGTGTAACTCACACAACGATTCACATTCATCTTCTTCTTCAAATACTCCATTAATCAAAAAGTATATTTTTCCTTCAGTCGGCTGCTGGTTGGTTACTGGGGATTCTACACCCTGCTCATAGATTGTACAATTTGGGAACATCTCGCCAAGAGTCTTTTTTCCAAAAGCCTTCCCGCTTGTCGGGTGGTTTGTTGAAGTGCCGTCAAACTGTTTGATTGTGTAGCTCATTGTTTTTGTATTAAGATAGATGTTTTTTGGTTATACATATACATCACCCCTTGTCTTTAAGTACCATCTAAAATAATTAAAAAAAAACAAACAAAAAACAAAATGAAATATTTGTAAGTTATATGAATCCGTACCCCTGCTTTTTAACCTTTTTCCATCTTCCATATTTACGACTTGTCTTCGCATAGCATAATTTGCACATCGGCTTGTATGGATTTCCAAATTTTTCTCCACATTCTGTACATGGCCTATCATAACATTCTTTGCAACAGTCGTAATTGTGCGGGAACTCCTTGCCACATTTCCAACCCTTGCATATAGCCATTTTTTCTATGTATATTTTGCTACCATCCGCGTATTGATACTCGTACGTTTTCCATCCGAAGCCGCCTTTACTCTCGCCAGTCCACCCCTCTTTGTACTTTTTTTCCTCATCAAGCCACACAGACGGCAATGGAATATCTTTCGGATCAGGTGAGTTTATGTTTAGAGTATGGCGAGCAATCGCAATCTCCATTTTTCGTATTTTTTCATCAATTGACATGCCATGTTTTATAATGTATTTAGATTCTCGTTCAGCTATCTTAATTTTTATCTTTGCTATTTCTTCATTGTATAGTTCCCAATCTTCAGCAGTGATAAAGCATGTGGAACGTTGTTTTAGTTCGTTTAAGCCTGTGGAACGTTGTTTTAGTTCGTTTAAGCATTCAATTGTAATTGATCCTCTCATGTTTTTTTAAAGTAGATGTTTTTTTGTTAATACATATACATGCGTTCTTCTCCTTAAGTACTTATCTAATTTAATAAAATTTTAATAAAACCACTATACCACACACACACACCACTGACCACACACACACCGTAAAACACCTATGCGAACATCACACATCTTCACATACATGCATTACGTCCAACAAAGGCTATATGCAAATGAGCAAAGCTCATCGAAAGGCTATATGGAAATGAGCAAAGCTCATCGAAACTAACGGCTATATGAAAATGAGCAAAGCTCATCGAAACTAACGGCTATATGAAAATGAGCAAAGCTCATCGAAAGGCTATATGAAAATGAGCAAAGCTCATCGAGATGCTATATGCTGGCCGATATAATATATCATTCAGATCTCATTATGTCTGAATTTCATTAAAATCTAATGTGGTCATAATGTAGTCTTA
>Ga0209634_1001338_pt1 | contig 18061 bp, 20 predicted proteins | sample LinPmetageLP40_FD_184043 | JGI IMG/M metagenome (GOLD analysis project Ga0209634, IMG submission 184043) | Marine viral communities from the Pacific Ocean - LP-40 (SPAdes) (version 2) | ecosystem: Environmental > Aquatic > Marine > Oceanic | place: Pacific Ocean | collected 2010-08-26 | reverse complement strand
CTTATGACTGAAAATAATATGACGCAAACAGAAGCTGAAGCAGAGGCTTTTAAGGACACTAATAATAAAGTAAAATCTGCAGTCAGTTTCGCAGCTATGATAGAAGCATCACGAAAAAATATGTATATTCCCGGTGACGTAATTAGGGTTCCTATAATAAATACAGAGACAGGAGAATTATCAGGTTATAAATTTGCTATCTGGTCAGGTAAACCAAACAATCCAAACACAAACATAGGGTTCTTTTAATGGCTACTATAGAAGAAGAAGCTGCAGAACTAGAAGCAGCTTTAACTAATGGTACGGCAACTATATCTACCCCTAGTGTAACAGCATCACAGGCTCAACAGCCTTTTGGTGCCACTAGTGCTTCTACATCAACACTATCCATGGATGATATGGTTAAGATGTTAGAGGATAATATACCACAAGCAACAGTTGATAGTTCTATAACCACTATACCTGAAGCTACGGATGAAGCAGTAACAGAAGAAGACTCCCAAGATACTCTTGCGTATCTATATAAAGATAAGTATGCTGATTTATTTGATGATAATGGTAAGTTAGTAAATGTAGCTAGGGCTAAAGAACTAGGCATCGTGAGAAATGCATACCTACCTAATAGATTGCAAGTACCTACAGGTGCTGATTATGATGTTCTGTCTGTTGCTACTTCAGATTTAGATTTAGCTTTCGTTGCACCAGAAATAGCAGTAGAAGAAGAAAAGAATGTTCTTCGTAGACAGATGGATAGAGTAGAAAGAGTTGCATTTGATAGAGCAGACTTTTTAGCAACCTTAGAAGACAGTGCCGCTGCTAAAGATATAGACGTAGACACTCTTATAAGAGATGATATAATACCGTCTATGGATGGTGATGAATCACCTTACCTCAAAGCACTGTTTGAGAACACGGGTACGTGGGGGTTTAAGTCTCTTCAAGCTATTGCTACGGGTATAAACTATGCTGGTGCAGGTTTTCAAGATGGTGTAGAAGTAGTGGCAACACAGCTACAGGACAGCGCACCAGATGTGTATGACCAAGTAGTTAAATCTGTTACAGGTGCAAAGATGTCACCTAAACAGTTTGCCAATAGTGCAGGTAAGGAAGCATTTAACTTCTTAACATATTTAGATACACTACCTGCCATGGGTGTTATAGCACTACCTATGGCATCAGCAACTTCTGCACAAAAGAAATCTATTCAAGCTGCAAATGATTTTACTAACGCTATTAATAAACATATAGCTGCTAAGAATGTTGGGCCGGATGCATTGGCAAAGGCAGGTAAAGTCGTAGAACAGGCTAGGTTAAAACTTAACTCTGCAGTCACTAAAGAAATAGCAGATACAGATGTACGTGCAGCTAAAGAAGCAGACAAAGCCCGTAAAATTATGGATAAAGTAGACAAGCGTGCTATGTCTATCACTAGAGCAAGGGCAGCAACACTAGAAGAAAGATTAGCTAAACAAGCTAAAGCAAGTGAAGTTGCAGCAAATAATACTGATGTATCTAATGATTTAATACGTGCCTTTGAAGAAGCTACTGGTAAAACTATATCCATAGAAGGGCCAGATGGTGTACTTCGTCTTGACCCAGATGCAGCTAGAAAAGCAGGTATAGAAAAAACTGAAGAGGTAGTATCTAGGGTAGATGAACTAAGTGTTAAGCAGCTTGCTACAGGCGTATCAGATAAAGACGTAAATGTATCTAACTTAGCTGACCTAGCAACAGGACAAGACTCACTAATAGTAGGTATGGTTAAGCCAGAAAAGTTTGATGGTATAGTAGCTGCTGCTGTAGATTTAAAAGCAAAGTTTCCTGATGCCTTTGCTGACAAGACATGGAAGACAGGACCACGTAAGGGTAAAAAGTATACTGTAATAGACCATCTGTTTGAGTTGACGGTAAACAAAGACCTGACTGCAGGTAAAGATATATTAGGCGGTGAAGAACTTATAGATATGTTAAACAAGTATGACATATCTTTTGAAGACTATGTACTAACTATTGTAGGCTCTGGCTCTGAAGCAGGTAAGATACTACAGAAGTTAAGTCAAATTAAACGCTCAAGACCACTAGGTGAAATGGCAGAAATTGCTGCTAAAGCTGCTAGAGATAGTCAAGATGTCATAAGAAAAAATTTCATGCGTATTGAGGGTATACGTAGAGGTGGCTTAGTATCACAGCTTGCTACTGCTGCACGTAACTTGCAGTCGGCAGGTATTCGTGCGCCACTTGATGGTATAGCTAACGTGTTTGATACAGCATTATATAACCTAAGTAATAAAGGTGTAGTCAGTGGTGGAGTGACCTTACTAAACCCAGCAGAATGGGGTAGAAGTTTCCGTCACATGAAGTATATCTTTGGGCCGGAGTACGGAAGAGCTACTAAAGAGTATGTAGATTTTTTAGGAGAACAACCAGAGTTAGCTAAACAATTTGATATGCTACTCAATAATATTAATGAAATACAAAAGTCATCTGGTAGAGTAGATGCACCTATACTAGACTATGGTACGAAATTACAGCCCAAGTATCTGCTAGAAAACGTAACTAGTGTTGATGGTTTAAAGAGTGCAGCAAAGAACTTAAAAGATGTCAATAAACTAGATGCTGTTTTGTCTATGGGAGAAGATGTTGTAGAGGTACTGAATGGACCCAACAGAATGCAAGAATACTTGGTTCGTAGGGGATATTACTTTGCGGAACTAGAAAGATTAATAAAACGTGAATGGGGTGTAGACTTTATTGATGTTTTAAATGATGGTAAAATACGTGATGTATTAAATGATGCATCAACGGTTAAGCCAGAGGGTGCTAGGTCTTTCATAGATATAGCTGGTGATGCTACTATGAAAGCACTAGATGCTACATATGCAAAGCAGCCCGATATTAAATTGTTTGCTGACATATCTAATCTGTTAGTTAGAAATGGTTTAACTACCGTTGTAGAATTTCCTAGATTCATGTTCAATAGCATGGAACTTATGGGTCAATATGCGGGGGGTGCTTCCTTGCCGTTAACCCGCCAGTTTTCTCGTGCATTAACTCTTGGTAAAGTTGGTGGTGGTAAAGTAACAGCACATGAAAGAAAGTTAATATCTAGGAATATAGCTGGTGCTGTAGGTATAGCACCAGTAGCACCCGCATTAATTGGTGCCGCATTAGAAGATGAAGATGAATCAGAGGACACTGTAACCAATAAGGCATCAAAGGTATTATTAGACTATGCTACTTTTGGCGCTATGTATATGATTAGGACAATGCCCGGAGCATCTGGGGACTATAAAATGATTAGGTCACAAGAAACAGATGCACAATTAGATACAACACCTTTATTTCCATTACGTCAGGGTTTATATCTTGCTGAAGCTACTAGACAAATACAGAATGGTACGTTTGACGATAAGTTTGATTACAAAGATTTTACTGAAACATTTTTTGGTACTACAGCACGTACAGGCACAAGCAATGCAATAGCAGAAGAAGTTATTAATCTCTTTGAAGGTACAGACTTAACTAGTGATGAGAAGGCTGCTAAAGCAGCAGGACGTATCTTAGGAAACTACCTAAGAACATGGGCTGTTCCATATGCTCAGATTATAGAGGCAGAAAGAGCCTTGGGTACACGTGGGTTAACATATAAAGATGCCGCTAAAGACCCTACATTAGATGCTAGTACTACATTTATGCAGGAGTTAAGTAGACCCTTTGCACAGAGTGGTATGACAACTACACCAAAAGAAGAAACAGCATTACCTGATAGACCATTCTTATTTCAGGGTACTAAATCACGTAAGTTTCCTATATTACGTGTTGTAGGTGGTTTAAATATTACTACTGCTGATAGTGAAGAGGGTGATTATCTTAATAAGTTAGGCTATACAGACTTTGAAATAGGCAGCAGGTCACGTGTTCCTAGTATACGAAACTTTGAAAATAAAGTTTTGTCTAAAGCCTTACCAGAAATTATCGCAGCAATTAGACCTGAAGAAGAAGTGCTAAGAAATCAATATAAGTATGCTTCTGCAGATACTAAACGTACATATACAGAAGAAGAATATGTACTAGTTAAAATAAGACCTCTAGTAAAGGCTAGTTTACAGAAGGTTAAGAATACCATAACAACTAAAAACGGAGAAAGTATTCATGCGGATGCTCCACGTTATGTATCCGCTATGATGAATTTCAGAAGAGTGCCTAAAGAAATAAGGGCGAGGGCTATGCTACGATTTAGAGAAGAAGAACAGAGAAGCCCTGATGGTGCTAGTGTTAATGACTTAGAAAAACTCTATATAATAGGTCAAGAAATAAAGAAAGTCATGGACCAAATATCTAAGTAATAAAAATGGGGGCAATTAAGCCCCCACCTTTTTTGCTACATAGTGGATGAAAAGTAAGTAACCCATCCACACTAATCCTGTAGCAATCATCGTGTATCACCGGAACCTTGAAGGGTTCCTTTTTGTTTTCTAGCTAACAGTTTATCTCGATTCTGTGCAGCAATCAGTGCTAGTGGTATGCCTATGTCATTGGACAGTGCGGCACAGTACCACAACACATCCCCTATCTCACTGGCTAATTGGTCCTTCCAATCCTCTGGCAGATTCTCTGTACCGTCACGGATAATCTTCTTGACCTTATTGGCTACCTCTCCTGCCTCACCTGCCATGCCCAACGCTGGGTACAGGATACGATGGGTGTCTGGGTAGATGGCAGTCTCAACTGCTGTCTCTTGATAGGTATTAAAATCCATCCTATATTTCTCCTTCATCCAGTTGTTAGCTTGCGTTTCTAAGTCCATCAGTATCACCCTTAAATGCTTTGATTACATCTGAAGAGAATAACTTTTGCAGGTTTAGTAAGTACATTCTTGCTGCATTGTTATCACCGCCAGATACACTACGCTTCTTGTCGAGGTTGTCAATGATTCGCCTCAGTGAGGTAGTATCGAAGACAATTGTTGCAAAAGTCTCATCACCAATGCATAGGTTGTGGAACCAGTAATCCGATTCCGTAGCGTTAATGCCACTTGGCTTACCATAACATTCGTATTCAATCGCAATATTTCCTGTCTTTTGCCATACATCTCTTTCACTTTTCACCTCTATCTTTTTATCCTGTAGCATGTCAGCTACTTGTTGTTCTCTTACCTGACCATACTGTAAGTCAAGGTCAAACTTTTTTCTGTCCGTAGTCTTAGGTGTTAGTTTGCTCATGGTTAATCTCCTTTATCAATGCGTCCCAACTGTGTGGAAACAATTCCCAACAGTGTGAGGATAATTTTATCGCTACTTGTTGTACCTCGGCTTGCGATGTCTTGTCAAGCCTTAACTGACATACTCTTGAGAAAGCATACAAGCTACCTGACCAGTACCACTCAGTGTACATATTCTGTGGTAGTACCATACGTGCCATCTCTGGTGCTACACCCTGAACAATCATTTTATCGTAGTTGTTCAAGGCTAACTCTGTGACATCTCCTAGATACAGGTTAGGAAAGTACTGAGACTTAGCTTCCCCATCACTACCCTGCTTTACATTCTCTGGCTTACCTCGCCATGTCTCTGGTTCGTAGAACTCTGGTGGGCTATCTACATACCTACGTGATACTTCATTCCATGACAAGCCTACCTGATGCTTGGCTAACTGCCTTGCAATAAAGATAGGTGCCTTAACACGGAACTGTACAAAGCAATGACTAAAAGGCGACCAGTGATTGTGTTTAGCTAGATACTTAATTAGCTTAATGTCCTTGTTGTCAAGCGTTGAAGATGTCTTATCAAAGGACACCCTCGCTGCATTGACTACGGTAAGGTCAGTACCCATGCTGTCAATTAAATCAACCTTCATCTGTTTCTTTCTCACTCTCTACAGATAGAATTAGTTCATCAGTAAAACCTTTCTTTGCCATTACTAACTGGTCAAGTTTGACTCTAGCTTCGTTAATACTAAATGTTAGATTTTTTATCTGCTGTACCTTGTACTGTTCTTGTGGTTCTAATTCAACATAGTCGTATTCTTTACCATTTACTGTTACTATATTTAGTTCATCCGTCATTTATCCATCCTTTCTTTTAAATCTGTGTCTGAAGAACACTACTATATTTAGTGCTGTGTTTGTAGTGATGGCAATAAGTATCCACCATTGCCACCACAGTAAGTCTAATCCACTACACTCTATCATTAAGCGGCAGTCAAGTCAACAACTTCGCAAACCCCCGCAGTACAAGCTAACTCACGCCCACCTGACGTAGTGTCTTCCTTCTCAAAGTCACTCAGCTTGTTCCAGTTCACTGCCTTTGGCATCGTAGCAAGCATATCTTCATACTCATCCTTAGAGCAATCCTGATACGGTGCTTGTGCGTATGTGTGGTCACTGAATGGTAGGAAGCTAATACCGGATACTTCATCGAAGTGTTCATACACCCATGACCCTACTGACATCCACTCATTCTCCTTGACAGAGATAGTGACTGACGGTTTGTGTTCACACCAGTGACGCTGGTACAGTAGCCACAAGTCAAGCTGTTCAATGGCAGTCATCTCAGTACGTGTTACCGCAGCATTAGGTGACTTCATTGGGAAGCTAAACACTGTAGTACTATCAGGCTTCATTACGTCAGGCTCTGCTGGGATACCTTCACTAATTAAGAACTGTGTAAGTGGGTCTTTGTTATCGCCACGAACAGTACGAATGTAGTGTGGGTTATGTCTAGCATGGATGCCTGATGCACTGTCAACTAATTGACTAACAGTACCGGAAGGCTTGACACAAGTAATTGCTGTAGACTGTGGGATACCTAGCTTCTTAGCCATACCCTTGTTAGTCTGTACAGCTACATCCCGTAGCAATTCTAGTGTAGCACTAATGTTCATGCCTAGTGTAGCACTGTTGCCTGACAGCATTGCATTGTCCATGATGCCTGTTAGTGACACACCCAACAACCGTTCTTCCTCTGTGTTCTTCTGCCATATCTTACGCAGGTATTTGAAGTCTGTCAGAGTAGACTGGAATGTACCCAAGATTGTAGCCAATCCTACCTTAGTAGCTAGTGACTGTTCTGTATCACCTGCACGTGCTACTACCTCTGACAAGTTACAGAACTGGTAAGGACGTAAGATGATTTCACTACAAGGGTTACAACCGAAGTCATGTTCCACATCACGTCTACCATTCTTAGCCGCTTGCTTTTTAGCAGACTCACGGTTGAAGATGCCACGCTCACCAGACTTACTCTCGTATAGTGACACCCATTCACGCATGAATGTACCCATCTCAGGCTTAGTCTTGTACGCTACAGAGTTGTTAGCTAACGCGCGTTGACCTTCATTCTCCCACCACATACCTGACTTAGCATGTGCCATCTGGTCATCATTAAGATTAGACAAGCTGATGAGTGCTGAACGGCGTACACCACCGACAACTACAACTTCACCAATCTTACACATAATGTCGTGACACTCAATAGGATATAGCCTACGTCCTGCCGCACCCTTAAACTTCTGTATGACAAACTGGAACAACTCTTCTAATGGTGCTGGGCCAGAGGCACGTCCACCAAATGTCTTCAGTCGTTCACCAGCAGGGCGTACAGCAGACACATCCCACTTAGGTATCTGACCTGCATACAACAGTGAGATTAACTCACGTAATGAGCCAGCCCATCCGGGTCTGCTATCACCTACCTTGATTACTGTATCTGTATTATGCATTGCTTCATTGACGATAGGTAGCTTCTCAATGCTATGACGCTCAACACTGAAGCCAACGCCAGTGCCACACATTAAAATGTACATAGTCTCATCAAATGCACGTGGTGTGTCTACTGCTAAGTAGGAACAGTTGAATGCTCCTACGTGGCAACGGTCTAGTGCAGGGCCAGATGTCATCAAAGCTCTCATGCTAGGCATGATGTCTTGGTTCAGTACCGCTTCCTCTAGTTCGTTACGTAACTTAGTGTCTAGCTTATAGCTGTGATTTTTCTTAAGGTGCGTAGTCATATAATCAAAGTATCGTGTTACTGTCTCACCCCACGTCTCACGTCTTTCTTCTTCTTCTTTCCATCGTGCATAGCGAGACAACGCTATGAAGTTCTGGTAGTCTGTTGGTAAATGGTTACTTAACATATCTCTCACTCCTGTGTTGTTTTAATAGATTTAATTTCAGCACCGTCAACATCATAGAAGTACTCTCGTATAGCATCTTCTATCTCTATGTCAACATTACCATCTGCTGGTACAGGGTACTCCTCTGGGTCAATACTTAGTGTCAGGAAAACTTTAACTCTGGTCATTGTATAAACCCTCTACCTCTTTTGTTAGAGCATCTAAGTACCACATAGCTTTCTCTAGGTCTTGTGTACCATTCTTGTAACGGTAACGCCATAAGTATTTCATTACATTGCCTTGCAGATAGAACTCAAAGCCCTCACCAAGGGCGGCACGAAGGGCATCAATACATTCTATACCAGATGCGTTGTAGTGTGGTGGGCTATTAACCATGTCCACATTACCATATGCTTCCTTACCTGCCCGTTCAATTGCGTCCTCTTGCATTGACATCTGTTTCATATACTCTTCATGTCTTAGCTGGTTCATCATGCACTCCCTTTCGTCCTTGTATTAAAGTCAATCTGTATTACATTATCTTCCTCTCCTATTATTCTAGATTTTTCTTCTAGCTCTACTTCGTAATCCCCATCTAAACTTTTTAGTGACATAACATAATCATGTACAAGGTCTCTAAACTTCTCATTGTATTCCATAACAGGTATTGTACTAGCTAACATTTTGCAGAAGTGCATTACTTGAGAATAGTCATCATCCATCAATGTGTTTTCAGGCTGTGTTATAATAGCTACATCAATATCGCCTGTCCACTCATTATCAGTATCAGTTTCGGGTCTTATACGTATTATAAAGTCACTATCTTCAATTTTAGTATGGTCTTTTTTCGCCATGTTACCTTCTCCTTTTTACCTTGGTCCCACTGAACTTGATAAAGTTAGGGTGACTATTAATACCTTTCTCTCTTAGCCAATCTTCTGGGATGATGCGGTCATAGTATAAGAAGTTATACTTGATGCACCACTCAGCGTATGTAGACTTAGCACCTTTGCGTAGCTTACGTCTACTGTTTTCAAAGACAAACCTAATGTCTAAGTCAGGATGTTGCTTCTGTACTGCCAGATGTTTACGTCTATCTGCCGCAGTGAACATCCCCTTACTCTCAATTATTATGCCATTAGGTAGAACAAAGTCTGGTGTATAGGTACGGTAGGCTAGGTCTTCCCATTCTATCTTAACAGATTCATAACCAAAGTCAATGTCTCTTTCTTTAAGATAGTCAGATAACTTAACCTCTAAGCCTGACCGATACCCATACTTACGTGCCGCTTTAAATCTGTTTCCATTAGGCGGCATTGTATTTATCATCCAACTCTACATAGTTCATAGTCTTAGGAGACTTTGCTTGTGACATAACTGCAGGTAGTTCCTGTAGTGTAGGCCAGCAATCAAAGCGGTAAGAACAGAAGCCACAGTGTACACTTAGTACTTTATTTCCTGTTGCCTTACCACGAAAGGTTTCTATCTCAGGTTCGTGACACCGCTTGAACTCATTCTTCTCTACGGTATTATGCACTTCCTGTATCTTAGCAACCTCTGCATCCACATCTAGTCCGGTAGCGGGTACATACTTGAAATCACCATTAGCTTTGTTCACTACCCACCAGCCACCAGCTTTTTTACCAGCGGCTTTTGCATAACCTGCAAGCTGCGCAATATAGCCGAAGCTATCACCACTTGCTAGTGTATCATACGACTCAAACTTGTTAGTATAGGACCAATTAGACGCTGATTTAACATCATCAACAGCACCATCAATAACGATGTCATATGTTCCATTAACGGATACGTCATTATCCAGTTCCAAAGTAACATGTTCCGGCTCTTCATATTTAACTCCCGCTTCTTTAAGTAAGCCCTTGAATACAGCCTCGACTATATCACCAAGCATCATGTTCATAATGAATGTTGTCGGCATAGGAAGAGCGACTTCCGGCTTGTTCTTCTCATACCATAGCTGACAGGTAGACCTGCCAACATTAGACATGCGAAGCCGGAAGTCTCCACGCTTCTTCCCACTACCGAACTGGCGAGACAGTGCATCTTCAATGTCTGCAGATACCTGTTTAATGGTACTGTCAGCCATAGTGGACTTGCCTTTAACAGCATTGTCCATGTACTGATGTAACGCCAGTTCAGCGGGGTGTTTCATTAAGCTACCTCTTCTTCCAATTCAATGTCAACAACACCGCTGACATCTATCTCATCAAGGGCATAATCATTCTTACTAACAGCCTTCTCTGCATATGTGTTGATAATGTATTCATTGTAGTTCTGTACCCATGACATGAAGTCAGCAAACCTATCTTGGTCTATTTGAGTTAGCTCAATGGTGTTTGTTACGTCAAGAGACACTGTTGGTAAGTAGAAGCTATTACCGTTAGGTAACTTCTGCTCATCTGTGTTCAATGTAACATTGTGCTGAACAGGTAAACGCTTCATCTTACCTAGCTTAGTAAAGATGCCACCGACAGTCTTGAAAGCATCACGGTTCTCTACTTCCCAGATGATTGGTGTAACGTCAACCTCTACTGCCTTACCATTGGCATCCGTTGGGTTAACTAATTCTACTGTACCAAGTATAACCCGTACTCGTTTAATAGATTTAATTAAGTCCTTTGTTGCCTCTGGCAAAGACTTGTAGTCTTCAATCCAACCGGATGGTTTACCGCAGTTGTAGCCACCATCGTTATCCTTCAAGTCAATGTTAAGGGTATCAGCCATAACTGTCTTGACGTAACGATTAGGTGTACCAGCATTGCCCATTACAAACTTCTTGTACATGAAGCGTTGCATGAATGGACGGATGATGGCTGACTCAGCGTAGTAAGTTGGCCCGTCTGGAATCTCTAGCTTGTATGTACCACCGGGTACTACTTCCATGTTTACCTTCTTGCCATTTACATCTGCCATGCCCATGATAGCTGAGTGGTTGATGCGGAACCGTGCAAGAAACATGCCCTGCTTCTTAGTAGTAGAGGCTTCAGTTGCCATGCCCATAGCCTTTGCCATCTCAGCATAGTTATTAGTGTCGATTGTCGTTAGTTCTGTCATAAGAAATCTCCTTATCTAGTTTGAAAGTTTGTTAGTTATATCAGATTGCATCCTTAGTGTCAAGCCAATTATCACCTATTTTGGATTCCAACAATAGTGGTACGTTGAATGTGATGCCCCATCTAGTGGTAATCAAAGCAGGTAACTCTTCGTTTGTACGCTTGATGATGTCGAGTACCTGTCTCTCCTCATCGGGATGAACGTCAATAACAATACTATCATGTACACTATTTACTACACAAGACTGCATACTGTCAAGTAATTTATCAATGTGTAGTAGGCATAGTGGTACAATATCTGCGGTTGCAAATGATTGTACAGGGTAGTTCTTTATTTGTGTAAAGAATGTAACTGTACCGTTGCGTCTTCTTGCCACATCTGGGAAGGCAAACTCCCTGCCTGTGGGTGTTGTAATCTTGTGTGTATTTACAGCTTCCGTAGCCAATCGGGAATGCCATGACTTAACCCCTTGGTACTTCTCTGTGAAGTGTTGATAGTACGCTGCTTCCGCTGGTGTTCTACCATATCCTGTTGCGCCGTAGAGTGGAGCAAACGTATGCGCTTTCGCATCCTGTCTGCTCGTAGGCTGACCAGCATCACTAATAACTTTAGCGGTGTATGAGTGTACATCAAATCCAGTAGATACTTCTTCAATTGCTACTCCATCTTGTGAAAGGAAGGCGGCTGTACGAAACTCAAGCTGTGCCATATCAGCCTCAAGTATCTTGCCACCATTGAAACGAGATACAAACACCTTCTTCACAGGAAATGTACCACCGCGTGGCATGTTCTGCATGTTAGGGTTTGCACCAGAAAACCGACCTGTTGAGGTACGGTGTTGTAGTAGACTGACGTGCAACTTGCCATCTGACTTAGTGTATGTCTGTATACCATCAACGAATGACGATAGGTATGTATCAACGGCAGATAGCCTACGTACCTTACGTAAGAAGTCAACAGCATCGTCCATACCTTTAGCTGTCGCCGCCGCCTCTAGTAGTTCTAGGTTCTGCTTGCTGGTAGAGAAACCATTGGCACTTGCCCACTTAGACGTGGGCGGTTTGAATTTCAGTCCCGCCACATCCATAGTAGGTACAAGAAGATAACCACGCCCACTACAGTTTTTACAGCTTGTGGGTTTGACAAATGGTGTTCCATCTTTCTTTACCTTTCTTATCTGTCCTGTACCGTTACATTCACGGCATTGATTTGCTACTGTTTTGTGCAGTCGTTCAGTTCCGCCAGCAATCAAGCTACGAAAGTCTGCATCTACCATATAGGGGTCAATAGCATTGCCCCAATATTGCTTATCTGACACCTTACGGCTATATATAACCCAAGACAATTGCTCTGGGCTATTGAGATTAATAGGGGTATCACCCATCAACTTACGTACATGCTTCTGTAAGTCATGTACTAAATCTCTTTTCTCCTGTTCAAACTCTAGCCGTACAGCCGATAATGCTTCTAAGTCTACCTTGAAGCCGCGCTGATAGATACGTGCTAGACATACCACTACCTCATTAGTGAGTGTTACGGTTGGCATCAATGCGGCATCAGCTAGGGTGTTAAGACGGTATACTAGCTTGTCAGACAGTTGTTGTGTAGCATGTATGTCAGCACTGAGATACTCAGACAACTCAGCATGGGGTATTTCACGTGTAGTATATCCTCGCTTGAAGTACTCCTTGAGTGTGTCCTGCTTCTTAGTGTCTAACTCATACCGTTCAGCACAAGCCTCAAGAGATAGCGGCTCCTTGATACCACGTTGTAATACATACTCACCAAGCATTGTATCGAACACAGGGCCATCATACTTGAAGCCTGATTCCCATAGCCAGAGTAAATCATATGCGGCGTTATGCATAATGAGTACGGTAGTTTTGTCTAGCCACTCCTGTACAACAGTGTGTCCGAAGTCATCTGCCTCAACCTCACTGTGGTCAAATGTTACTAAGCGTTCTACGCCTTGGTCATTGAGCATACCTATCATAGTAAGTGAATTGTCTGGCTCAAAGGGGTCAAGGTGCAACTTACCATCACGCTTGGTGGTAGTATTCTCTACATCTAATGTTAGCTTCATCCTTCGTACCTCGCTGTCTGATAGTCTAGGTTACAGTTTATCATACCGTGCCAGCCATTCAGCTTGTTCTTAACGATGTTGATATGACGTAACGGGCTATCTTCTTCTTGTCCTTCTACAGAGGGGGACTTACCTATCAGTATCATAAGGTCAGCCTCTGCCGCCTTACCTGTACGGCTACCCTGCATCATGGACTGGTTAAGTTGTGACCGTCCCTCTGCCTCTGCGGATAGCTGAGACATATAGAACACAGCACAGTCATATGTCTTGGCAATTTGTCTAGCATAAATAGCACAAGCGGCTAGTGCTTGGTCTTCTCTAGCATAGCTACCAGCTACACCAAACTTATCACCCATATCAAGCACCAATACATCGGGCTTATACGCTTTACATACAGACTCTACCCAAGCCATGTCACGACCACCTGCATCTTTAATCTTGATGTTGTCCATCACAGGTTGGTACAGTGCCTTTGCTTTACTCATGTTGTCCCTTACCTCACGTGCTGTCATACCAGCGGCGGCGGTTAGGTATCTAGCACCAACGCGGTGGGTGGGTTCCTCATTACATAAGATGACACACTTGGCACCTTGATGTGCAAACCCACCCGGCGAGGCAATCAGTGAAGCATGGAAGGATGTCTTACCTGTGTTAGGTCTGGCACCTACCTCAATCAACTGACCGCCGCTGATACCCTCTACCTTACGTGTGACAGATGGGATATTGAACGACCACTTAGCTTCCAACTCAGCCTTTGCCATAAGTGTTTCAATAGAAATGTCATCCCACTCAATGTTAAGATTAGGAATAAAGTCATCACCGTATCGCTCAAGTAGACCACGCAAGCTCTCAAGTGTACTTGCATCACCATTGACCATATCAAAGCCAATGTTAGCAACGTCCTCTCCTACTACTTGCTGAAACAGTTTAGATAGTACCTCTTGGGCAATGTCGCTACCCATAGGCTGTTCCTTTTTAATCTGTGCAAACAATGCAGAGAAGGCTTGCTTCTGTGCTGTAGTTAGTGTCGGATTGTTTGACATGAACAGTGCTTCCACCTCATCGGGTAGTACAGTCCGTTCATATCTATTTATAGCTGTATCAATTTCCTGTTTAATCTTACGTAAATCCTTACTGAACAGGCGGTCAGGACACTTAGAACCACGATGGTCATCGTAGAACGTCTTGTCCATAAGGCTTCGTACTAGGGCTAATTCCATATGTTACACTCCTATGTTGGTTAGGTTATCAAAGTCTATTGGGTTACGATACTTGAGGTCATCAGTCAGGCGCAGGACACGAACATTATCTACATATCCCCTAAGTTCCTTCGCCATTGCTAGGGTCTTGGGTAGTGCATCGGGGTCTAATGCAATGATAGCAGTTGAGAACTGTGCAAGATACTTCTTGTGTGATTCGGATAGTGACGTACCCAACACGGCTACCCCACACCATACGTCACTTCCTACAACTGCGGCACTCACACAGTCCTCAACAACTACAGCCACCTTACCATAACCATATACGTAAGGCAAGCTGCTTTTTCCATATCGCTTCCATTTAGGTAGTCGATTACCAAGTGAACGTCCTGTAGCGTCCACCATGATACCGCTGTGTACTACAGGGAAGACAGCGCGATGCTCTTTGACATCATACATCATGTCTAACTTAGTGGCATCAAGGCCATAGAGTTCCCACGTCCACTCTGCTACATCAGAAGTGTATGGTACAACATACTCAGGAAGAGTAAACTTTTCTTCGGCAAACTTCTCCGCGTCACCAAAGCCACGCTTGATGTCAGCAACCGTCATGTGAACACGAGTGCCGCCCTTCGTACCACAAGAAGCCTTGTAACAATTCCATACAAGACTACCCATATTATTTGTAACTGTGAATGTCTTAACGCCTTTACATACAGGACAATTCATTCTCTTGGTATGTCCAGCAGGTATATCTATATCACTTACTATGTTATATATATCATTCATATAATACTCACTTTCGTTGCGGCAGTTAAGTGCTTTTACCATGTGATTTACGTGCTGTCAATGCACTATTTGCAGAAGCATATGTATTTTTCATGTATGGTTTTACTGACTGCGGGTTACTGTGTCCCGTAACCGACATGATTTGTCCCATAGGAACACCTGCCTCTACCATCTGTGTTGTACCAGTCCTACGCAAATCCATAAGACGTAGTTCATCAGACAGTCCTGCAAGCCTCATCACTACACGAGCCGCTTTGCCTAGTCTATCTATACTGTAAGGCTCATACTCGCCGTGTACAGGGCTGGTTCGAGGAGCAACATACTGTTGAAAGCCAAAGTCATCCTTTTGTTGTGTTAGCATGGACAATAAGTCGTCATCAATAGGTAGTGTGACCGTTGCCCTACGTTTAGACTGCTCAAGATGTAACTTCTTGTCTACTAAATCTAGGTTATCCCAAGTCAATAGCCTCATGTCTCCTAACCTCTGACACCATTCGTAGGCCATGTGTACTATTAATCCTAAACTGCGGTACTCAAACTCTGAGTATGCCTTGTCAAGGAAGTTACGAACATCATCTTCAGACCATACTACCTTACGTTGTGGTGGTGTCTTTCGTCTGACACTTGCGAAAGGATTGAAGGTGGCGTACTCCATGTCAATAGCATAGCGATATACCAGAGATGACACAGTACAGATGTGATTGGCGAAGCTAATGCCTCGCACAACCCATTCTTCATATGCATGTTTAGCTTGCTTGCTCGTGAGTTCATCATAAGCAACGTCACCAAATGTGCCAGTCATTACTGTCAAGAAGTATTGATAGTCTTTCTTAGACTTGTCTCTTAACATACTGAAATCATTAGAAGAATAGTACTTCTGAACCATGTCATTTACTGTCTTCATTTTTGTTCACCTTATATGTGTTGTTGCGTATCAGTGTTCCTTTTTCGTTCACCGTATATTCATTACGATGTTTAACCTCACCGTTTATTATACCGCCGTTGGCATCAAAAAACAGTTTCACTTTAGTGTCATCCTCATATACATCGCCATTGTATTGTGTAACCATTTTAACACCCAGTTTTTTCTGCTCAGTGTTTAAACTACCCGTACCTACACTCGTCATGGAGTTCTGCATTTCGTAAACTACGGGAGTTTTTGCATCATATAAAGATACTTCACCTGTCTCTCTATTTAAGACAATGAAATCTACGGGGCCGCTACACCCCATGTTCTTGAATACCTCATACCCCATGTTTAGAAAGTGAAGACATATATCTATCTCAGATATGTCTCCCTTCCTAGATGGTGATTTGTATCCGTCATTACTTTCTGTCTGGCTCATGCCGCAATCAACTCTTTGAACTGCTTGCTCTCAATCCACTGAGACACCTTTGCCTCACGCTGGAACATGGATTTAGCTTGTGTATCACCACCAGTGTTACGTAGCTTGAAGCCATTACGCTCATCAGCATACGTTGCATAGTTAGTGAAGGCTGAGTACAATGCCCAAGCATTGTGTCCTCTGACGTTAGCTTCCTGCTCATACAACAGCATCATTTTCTCTGCTGTCTTGTCTGACTTGAGTAGAGATTCAAGCATAGGTTTAACGTCACCAAAGAACAGTGCCTTGTTAGCCCATGACTGCATCTGTTTGTGATATTTTGCGAAGTCTGCATTAGCTTTACCTAGATTTTGAATAAAATGGTCAAGGTCAAAGCCGCTAGTATTCTTACGGCTTACCTTGTCATGCTCACCTCTAATCATACCATTGGTACAGAAGAAGTCGATAGCACCAAATAGTACCGTGTTAGAACACGTACCATCCACACCATGCAATGCGATGATGCGCTGTGCTATCTCAGTCTCATGCTTTGGTGTGACAATCTTGTGCTTCATATTGGGTAGGGTCATGTCCATCATAGCCCAGCCATTACTGTGTGCATCTCTCCATGAAATGATTGCACCATTTGTTTCTTTTTCAGTTAGATTGTCAGTGACATTAGACATAACGTCACGAAAGAAGTCACCATGTGAAGCACAGGTGAAGTCCTTACCAACGATAGCGATAGGTTCGCCAGTGTTGTTGTCGATGACGTACTTCTTGTCAGCAACACGGGTTGGTTCAAAGGTTACATCAAAGTCTAAGTTCTCTGGAATAAATTCTAATGGCATATCAATTCTCCTTTATGTTAAGAAATCTTCGGGTAATAGGATAGAGCAGTAGGTATATCATATAATATGTACAACTGCAACAACTAAAATTGGTATTACGTGTATCCATATTAACAGTTCAAGCATCTTGCATCTCCTGTATCTCTATAACTCTTGATTCAGTTATACCTTTGCGGTTGTTAAACTCCTTAGTAGCTAATGCTACGGCCTCTGCCTTGTCTCCCGCTGTGACATATATTGCATCAGTGACCCAGCCTTCCATGTGTACTTCATAATTAGTCATCCTAAAATCCTTTCTATTATCCCACCTATGGCTACGTAAATCATGTAGCCAAACGCAGACCATATTACAATGAAGCCAACAATGCTTGGGTCACAGTAGCCGTAGTCATCCTTTAAGCCCAGCTTCCTCATCATCTTATCCATCTTGCTTGTCCTTTCCTGACAGATACTTAGGTGTCTTAGCATCCTTGTCGTTCAGCTTCTCAATAGCATTACCACAGACATAGCAGTACATACGTGATGCTAACTGTCTCAGCTTATCTGATATGTATTGTGTGTTCAAGCAGTGTTTGCATATGTGTTTAATCATCTTACTACTCCCATCTATAGAATATATGTTCACCT